>Ga0181537_10001446_pt1 | contig 21935 bp, 17 predicted proteins | sample PEATcosm2014_Bin_39_FD_119765 | JGI IMG/M metagenome (GOLD analysis project Ga0181537, IMG submission 119765) | Peatland microbial communities from MTU Mesocosm Facility, Houghton, MI, USA - PEATcosm2014_Bin23_10_metaG | ecosystem: Environmental > Terrestrial > Soil > Wetlands > Peat | place... | reverse complement strand
GTTTGCACTGAACAAGGACCGGGTTGCATGGGCACAACTCGGCCTGACCGGGGATGAGATCAAGGCGCGGGTGCTGAAGCTTCGGACGCAGATTGATCCGGAGGGCTACGGGCTTCACGGCGCTGCCCCGCGGCCTGGGCACCGTTCACGCTTGTCGGCGAGGCCGGTCGGTGACCTGAGAGCGTCAGCTGCCGAGCTTGTTCGGGTCGCGCCAGACGCGCTCGAACGGCAGCCGCCAGGCGTGCGGTGCGACCAGCTGATGGATGGCGTTCGGCCCCCACGATCCCGGCGCATACGGTCGCACCGGCGGCGGCGACTCCAGCAGCGGCGTGGATACCTCCCACAGACGCTCGATGCCTTCGGCGGTGGTGAACAGCGTGCGATCGCCGCGCATCGCGTCGAGGATCAGCCGCTCGTAGGCCTCCAGCACATCGCCGATCAGTCCGGTGTCGTGCATCGCGAACTGCAGGCTCAGCTTGTCGAGCCGCATGCCCGGGCCGGGGCGCTTGCCGTAGAAAGACAGCGACATCTTCGAGGCATCCGCCAGGTCGAAGGTCAGGTGATCCGGGCCCTGCGCCCCGACACCCGAGCCGGCAGGAAACATGCTCTTCGGCGGCTCGCGGAACGCGATCGATATGATGCGCTGCCCCTCGGCCAGCCGCTTGCCGGTGCGCAGGAAGAATGGCACGCCGGCCCAGCGCCAGTTGTCGATAGAGCATTTCAGCGCGATGAACGTCTCGGTATCCGACTCGGGACTGATGCCCTGCTCGGTGCGGTAGCCGATGTATTGCCCGCGCACCACATCGGCCGGCTGGATCGGCAGCATGCTGCGAAACACCTTGTTCTTTTCTTCGCTGATCGGCGACGGCTCGAGCGCGGTCGGCGGCTCCATCGCCATGAACGCCAGGATCTGGAACAGGTGCGTGACTACCATGTCACGATAGGCGCCGGTCGCCTCGTAGAAGCCGGCGCGCTTGCCCAGCGCCAGCGTCTCCGGCACATCGATCTGCACGTGATCGATGAAGTTGCGGTTCCAGATCGGCTCGAACAGGCCATTGGCGAAACGGAACGCGAGGATGTTCTGCGCCGGCTCCTTGCCAAGGAAGTGATCAATACGAAAGATCTGCTCCTCATCGAACACTTCATGCAGCCGGGCATTCAGGTTCACCGCGCTCGCAAGATCCGTGCCGAACGGCTTCTCCATGATGATGCGCGCGCGCTCGACCAGTCCGGCCTCGCCGAGCATCCGTACCGCCGACAGCGCAGCATTGGGCGGCACGCTCATGTAGTGCACCCGCCGGCATTCGCCGGCGAACGCAGTCTCCGCCTGCTGCACCGCAGCCTTGAGCACCTGCGCGCCGGCGGCCAGCGGCACGTAGTCCAGCGACTGCGCAAACGCGTTCCAGTCGGCGTCCGCCACCTTGCGGGTGGAGAACTCATCCAGCGCCTTGCGCGCGACGTCGCGAAAGCCATCGCGGTCGAGGTTGTCGAGCGACAGCCCGATGATCCGGCAGCCGGGAATGAAGCCGGCCGTGGACAGATGGAACAGTCCCGGCAACAGCTTGCGGGCCGCGAGGTCACCGGTGGCGCCCACCAGTACCACGACCTGCGGAAAGCGCGGCCCGACTTCCGACGGATTTTTTATCACGGTGTAAGGGATCCTGGCCTGCACAGCGACGCTTCGAAGCAGCCCAAAGCTAGCCGATTTTTGGGATAATCGCGCGCCCGGATTTCACAGCAAGGGGGACGCCGATGCCGCTCATGCCGCTCATGCCGCCTGTGAGGATGCCATCGATCCGATCGCGATCGCTGTTGCCGCTGGTCGCCGCACTGCTGGGCGCGGCCAATATCGCGATCGCGCTGCCCGCGTCGCGGACTCCCGATGCCACGCTGGTCGCGGCGGTTGCCAGCCCGCTGCGCCAATCGGCCGATGCGGCCCGCGATTCGGTGCGCCATCCGGTGGAGGAACTGACGTTTTTCGGCCTGGCGCCGGCGCAGACGGTGGTCGAGCTGTGGCCGGGCGGCGGCTACTGGACCGATATTCTCGGTCCCTATCTGGCTCCCCATGGACACCTGTACGCCGCGCTGCCGCCGGCCAGCGACAAGGGGGAAAGTCCTTCGGTCACCAAGTGGCGCGCGCGCTTCGCCGCGCAGCCGGAGCGCTATGGCACGATCGTGCAGACGACGCTGGGTCCCGGCCAGTTCGACATCGCCCCGGCGGGCTCGGCCGATGTGGTGGTCACCTTTCGCAACCTGCACAACTGGATGGATGGCGGCTACGCGCCCGAGGCACTGGCGGCGTGCTTCACGGCGCTCAAGCCAGGCGGCATCCTCGGTATCGATGAGCATCGCGGCCGCAACGATCGGCCGCAGGATCCGAAAGCCAAGAATGGCTATGTGCGCCAGGACTATACGATCGCACTGGCGAAACAGGCAGGCTTCGTACTGATCGCGTCGTCCGAGATGCTGGCCAATCCGCGCGACACCAAGGACTGGGTCGATGGTGTCTGGACACTGCCGCCGACGCTGTCGCAGGGCGATAAGGATCGCGACACCTATATCGCGGTTGGCGAGGCCGACAATTTCGTGCTCAAGTTTCGCAAGCCGCTGCGGTGACGGCACGCCGGAGGCGTCACTGGAGCCGGTGGCCCGTGCTGGCGTTGCTGTGCCTCGGGTGCTCGGTCGCATCCGCTCGACATCATCCTCCGGCCGACACGCCGGATGGGGTTGCCGGCGAGTTCGATTACTACGTTCTGTCGCTGTCCTGGTCACCCACCTACTGCCTGACGCATTCGTACGATCGCGCCCAGTGCGCCGGCAAGGGCTATGGTTTCGTGCTGCACGGCTTGTGGCCGCAGTACGATGCAGGCGGCTATCCGCAGCACTGCGCTGACAGTGCATTGAGCGCGGATGCCGAGGCGCTGGGGGAGACTTTGTACCCGAGCCCGAAGCTGGTGCAGCACGAATGGAGCGAGCACGGCAGCTGCAGCGGCATGGATGCGAGCACCTATTTCCGCACCGCGGATCGGGCGACGGCCGCGGTGCGGATACCCGCGGTGTTCGAGGCGCCGGCCAGCTCGCTGCTGATGACCGACGACCAGATCGCAGCCGCGTTTCAGGCGGCCAACCCAACGCTGCCCGACCGCGCGCTGACGGTGGCCTGCAGTCGCGGACAGCTCTCGGAGGTGCGCATCTGCCTGACCCGCGCGCTTGCGCCGCGAAGCTGCGGTCGCGGCGTGCGCAGCAGCTGTCCTCGCGACCCGGTGCAGATCCGCAGTGCGCGCTGAATCAGGGCGATGCGCGCGGCGGCGCGGCTATTGCGGCAGGCCGCGGCAGCCGCCGCGCAGCTGTATGCAGGTGGTCTCCAGTTGCACGATGGCCGCGGCCGCGGCATTCAGGGCCGGCGGCAGCCGGACGCGAACCTCGGTCAGCGAATTGACGTCGTTTTCCAGGTTCAGGATGATCAACCCGCTGACCGGCCACTCAGACATCTCGAACAGGCTATCGGTCCCCAGTCCGGTGCGATTCGCCGGCGTGGTGAATTGCACCAGCCGGTCGCTGATGTACTGAATCTGATCGTCGGGATGCGGCTCAGGCTGGAATGCCGCATCGGAAATCACATGCTCCTGACGGATAGTCGCGATGAATTCGTCCGCGATCAGCGCGAACAGCTGCGCGGCGACGATCGCGACATGAAAGCGACCGGAGGATCCCGCATCCGAGGACTGGATCATCACCGCGGGTCCGGTGATCACCGGCAGCGGAAAGAACGGCGGTTCAAGCCGCCTGGGCGTCACCACGAGGATGGTGCCATTCGATCCGTCCCAGCCGCGGCATTGCCAACCCCTGGGGGCGTACACGCCGGGACTACGCAGCGAGCGGTAATAGGCGATCTGTTGCGCCATGCGCCCGTCCACCGGCACCGGCATCGATGCGCCGCCGCCAGGCCTGGCGGCTCCCGGCTGGTCATTGGTGGGACACTCGATCAGCGGCACCGGCACCGGCTGTTGAGCCGCGGCGGTTTCCGCCGCGCCGCCAGCCGCACAGCACAGCAACACCCCAATACTCATCGCCAACCGCACGCGCGTTCTCCGTCGATCGAGGCAGACGGAATCAGACCGTGCGCGGTGTCGGCCGGTCCACGGCACGCACCGTGTAGCCGCCGGATTTTTCGTCCGCCTGCAGCTCGAGGAAACCGCGCTTCTGCGCCTCGGCCAGCAGGTCGTTGAATGAGCGAAATCCGTGCGCGCGCTCGTTGAAGCCCGGATGGCGCCGCTTGATCGCCTGCTTGATCATCGACCCCCAGATCGGCTCGTTCTCGCCGCGCTCTTCGGCCACCGCCTCGAACGTCTCCACCACCAGGTCGAGCGCTTCGGTGCGGTCCGGGCCGTTGTTGTGCGCGCTCTTGTCGCCGTTCTTGTCGCCGTTGCTCGCCGGGGCGGCGGTCGCGGCTGCGGCGCTGCGCCGGCGCGCCTTGGAGGGTTCCTTGCGCACCAGGTCGTCGTAATAGATGAATTCGTCGCAGTTATTGATGAACAGGTCGGAGGTCGAATTCTTGACCCCGACACCAATGACGGTCTTGTCGTTTTCGCGCAGCTTGCTCACCAGTGGCGAGAAATCCGAATCGCCGCTGATGATCACAAACGTGTCGACGTGACCCTTGGTGTAGCACAGGTCGAGGGCATCCACGACCATGCGGATATCGGCTGAGTTCTTGCCCGACTGGCGCACGTGCGGAATCTCGATCAGTTCGAACGCGGCCTCGTGCAGTCCGCGCTTGAAGTCCTTGTAGCGATCGAAATCGCAATAGGCTTTCTTGACCACGATGTGGCCCTTGAGCAGCAGCCGCTCCAGCACCTTCTGGATGTCGAAGCTGGGGTAGCTGGCATCGCGCGCCCCGAGGGCGATGTTCTCCAGATCCAGGAACACCGCCATCGTGGTGTCGCTGGTGCGTTGATTCATGCGGGTGTCCATGTCGGGTCGGATCATGACCGCTTCGGCGGCTCATGGCGAGCCGCGGCAGCGTTTTTGTGCCCCCGGCACTGCGCCGCATGATCAATTGGCGTTCACGGTAAATCCTGCAATGCCGAAAACGTGCCGGGGGCGCTCGCGATCGACTTCAGCACCCCGGGATGGTTGGTGATCACGCCATCGACCACCGGATGCGTCGGTCCGGTGGCGACGATGATGTCGGGAAGCCCTGCGACCAGGTCGCTGTCGTGGACGTCGGCAACGACGATCTGGTTGGCGTCCTGGACCGCGTAGTTGCTGGCGGCAAGGAAAGTGCCCGGAGTGGCCGGATTCTGCAGCAGCACGCTGACCGCCGCATTGCCGCCAATCACGATGTCCGGCAGGCCATCACCGTTCACATCCTTGACGACGATATCCTGCGCCAGTGATCCCGGGGAGGTCGCGTAGGCGACCGGCGCGAGGAAGGTGCCCGGATGCGCCGCGTCCTGCAGCAGCACCGAGACGGTCGGCGCGCCGCCGCCGGCCGGGCCCGGATCGGTGATGATCAGATCCTTGAACCCGTCGCCGTTGACGTCGGCGATGGCGATCAGGTTGGCGCCGATATAATCCGAATTCGCGGTCGCGGTAAACACGGTGACCGGGGCGGCGTAGGTCGTGGTGCCGGCGGCCCCGGTATGCAGCAGCAGCTTGACGCCGAGATTGTCGGTCAGCGCCACATCCGGGATGCCGTCATTGTTGAGATCGCCGACGGCCACCCAGTTGGCGCCGCCGGCATACAACGTGATCGGCGCGGCGAAGGTTCCCGGCGAGGTCTGCAGGAACAACGATACGTTGTAATCGGCCGCTACCAGGTCGGCCAGGCCGTCGTTGTTCATGTCGGCGACCGCCACCTGCGAGGCGCCGGGCGAGGACAGCAGCAGCACCGGATTGAAGGTGCCTGGCGACTTCGCGTTGTTGAAGAAAAGCTCCAGCGCACCGTCGTCATAGCTGGCCGCCACCACGTCGTTCAGACCGTCGCCATTGAGGTCGCCGACCGCGAGGTACAGCGGGTTGTCGGTGGCGGTCGTGGCTACCGGCGCCGCGAACGTTCCGGGTCCGGTGTACAGATAGCTCATCAGGCTGCTCGAGTAGGGTGGCGCACCGCCTTTCACGGTACTGGTCTGCACGATCGAGATCGGGTTGGTGGCGCCAGCAGCGCCGAAACTGGCGCCGACCATGCCGTACGAGACCTGGTACGGCGTGTTGTTCTGGTAGTTATAGTTGTAGCAGCAGTGGTCGTCGTCGCAACTGGACAGCCCGGCCAGCGCGACGACCGGGGCCAGGCGCGAAACCAGCCGCCAGGGCAGGCGCCGGGAGCGGCGCAGTCGGGGTGTGTCTGACATGATGGCGCTCCGATACCGATACGCCCATAGCATACGGCACCATAACGATCGAACCGCGTTCGGGTTGACTGCGCCAGAGGGCACCCCATGGCCAAGACAGACTTCGCGATACTCGGCGCCGGAGCCATCGGGTCGATCCTGGGGGCCCACCTGGCGCGCTCCGGGCACTCGGTGCTGATGCTGGCGCGCGCGCGCCGCGCACAGCAGATCGCGCGCGACGGTCTCGTTATCACCGGCCTGATCGAGCTGTCGCAGCCGGTGGCTGCCTTGAGCGACCCGGCGCAGCTGCAAGCGGCCGAGGTGCTGATCGTCGCCACCAAGACCTACGTCACCGCTGCGGCGCTTGCGGCTCTGCGCCATGCGGCGATCGGCGTGGCGCTGTCGATCCAGAACGGCATGATGAAAGACGAGCTGCTGGCCGACGCCCTGGGGCGCGAGCGGGTACTCGGCGCGCTGGCGAACCTGAGCGGTGAACTGCTGGATTCCGGCAAGGTGCTGTTCACGCGCAACACCCGGCTGTTCGTCGGCGAGCTGGATGGCAGCGATAGCGCACGGGCGCGCCATATTGCCGCGACCCTGGACGCGTCCGGTGTCCGGGCGGCCGCCGATCCTGACATCCTGAGCCTCGAGTGGTCGAAGTTCGCCGCCTGGGCACCGATGATGATCCTGTCAGTCACCACGCGCGCGCTGACCTGGAAATACCTGCTCGATCCCGGAGCGGCGCTGCTGCTGGTGCGCCTGGTGCGCGAGATCGGATGGCTGGCCGATGCCCGGCAGGTGCGCCTGTCGGACCGCGGCGTGCTGCCGGTGGCGACCATCTGCCGTGCGTCGGACGAGGACGCGGTTGCCGCGCTGGCCGCAATCGGACGCGAGATGCAATCGAGTGCGCCGCTGCACCGGATGTCCACGCTGCAGGATCTGGAAGCCGGACGGCCGCTGGAAATCGAGGAGACCCTGGGGCATGCGCTGCGGATGGCGAGCGGGCTTGGGCTGGCTTTGCCGCTGCTCAGCGGCTGCTATGCGCTGGTGGCGGGCATCGATCGGATGCATGGGTTGTGACCCGGTTCTCGGTTCTTCCGCCACGGGTGCGGTTTCCGGTATTTCGTTAAAGGAATTGTGGGGTTGCTGCCCCCAGCAGCACGCTGGCCTCGGCTAACGTCGAAGGGTATGTCGGCCCCGATTACCCAAGAAAGCCTGCAATTTCAGGGCTACCCGCGGCGCTGCGTGCTGATCATCGACGATGATCCGGCCTTTACGCTGCTGGCGAGCGAGACGCTGCAGCAGGCCGGCTTTGACGCCAGGATCGCCAGCAACGCCAAGGAAGCCGTCGCCTCGTTCGAGCGCGACAAGCCCGACCTGGTACTGCTCGACGTGGAACTGCCCGGCAGCAACGGCTTCGAGTTGTGCGCGACCCTGCGCGTGATGAGTCCGGGCATCGATGTTCCGATCGTGATGGTGACCGGCCACGACGACACCGAATCGATCGCCCAGGCCTACCAGGTCGGCGCCACCGACTTCATACACAAGCCGGTGCTGTGGCCGACGCTGCCGCATCGCATCGGCTTCATCCTGCGGGCGCGCGACAACATGCGCGCGCTGCAGCTCAGCGAGCAGAAAAATCGCGCACTGCTGCAGGCGCTGCCGGACACGATCTTCATCGTTGGACGCGATGGCGCGCTGCTGGAACACATCACCGGCGATGACAAGGGCAATGGGTTCAGCCTGGTCGGCAGGCAGCTGGAGCAGGTGCTGCCGCCGGGCGTGGCGCGCGCCGCGCGCCAGGCGGTCAGCGGCGTGGCCCGGTGTGAACTCAGCGCCTATGAGTTCGCGATCGGTCGCGGCAAGGAGCAGCGCTCATTCGAGGCGCGGCTGCGTCCGCAACCCGATGGCACGCTGCTGATCGTGACGCGCGATACCACCGAGCGGCAAAAGGCCAAGGCGCGGATCGAATACCTGGCGTATTACGACATACTGACCGGGCTGGCGAATCGCCAGCAATTCGTGCGCCAGGCGGGCGGCGCGATCCAGGCCGCAAAGCAGAGCGGCCAGATGATGGCGCTGCTGTACCTGGATCTCGACCGCTTCAAGCGCATCAACGACAACCTCGGTCATTCGGTCGGCGATGCGCTGCTGAAGAACGTCGCGCGCCGGCTGGAGCAGAGCACCGGCAAGTCCGACATCGTCACCACGCCGGACGACAGTGCGCGCCACAGCCACGCGCGCGTGGCGCGCCTCGGTGGCGATGAATTCGTCGTGCTGCTGACCGGCCTTTCCGACGAGGCGCAGACCGCCGCGGTAGCCAACCGCATACGCCAATCGCTGGCCGAGCCGCTCGATTGCGGCGGCCATCGGCTGGTGGTGACGCCAAGCATCGGTATCGCGCTGTATCCGCAGGACGGCACCGATATCGAGGACCTGCTGGTCAAGGCCGACATGGCGATGTATCAGGCCAAGGACCAGGGCCGCAACGGCTACGCGTTCTACGGCCACTCGATGGCGGTGCGCTCGCTCGGCCGCCTGGAGCTTGAGAATGACCTGCGCAGCGCGTTCCAGAGCGGCGATTTCCAGATTTATTACCAGCCGAAGGTCGACCTGGCCAGCGACGCGATCATCGGGGTGGAGGCGCTGCTGCGCTGGCATCACGCCACTCGCGGCTGGATCGCTCCGGACGTGTTCATCCCGGTGGCCGAGGAGACCGGACTGATCGCCGAGCTCGGCGACTGGGTGATCCGCGAAGCCTGCAAGCAGCTCAATAACTGGTCCAACGAAGGGCTGGGCCACCTCACCGTCGCCGTCAACGTCTCGGTGCAGCAGTTCGCCAGGGCCGACTTCGTCGAATCGGTACTGCGTACGCTATGGCAATACGGCGTCAAGCCCGAACAGCTCGAACTGGAGATCACCGAAACCCTGCTGATGCGCAATGTCGATGACACCACGGCCTGCATGAAGCGCTTCCGCGCCGCCGGCGTGACCCTGTCGATCGACGATTTCGGAACCGGCTACTCCTCGCTGGGCTATCTGCGGCAATTCCCCGTGGATTCGCTGAAGATCGACCGCTCATTCGTCAAGGACCTGCACACCAGCGACGACGACGCGGCCATCTGCGCCGCCATCATCGCGATGGCGCGCGAGCTCAAGCTCAAGGTGATCGCCGAGGGCGTCGCCAATGCCGAACAGCTGGAATTCCTGCGCAAGCATGGCTGCGACCAGGTGCAGGGCTACCTGATCAGCGAGCCGATTCCGGTCGTTGACCTGGAGCGGCTGCTGCGCAACAGGCAGCCGGGTCCAGGTGCGCAGTACGCATCTGTGCAATACGCGCCTGCGCAGCACGCGCCGGATGACGAGCTGCGGCTGGACCTCGCGCCGTGATGCAATGGGTCGGGAAACTGTCGCTGCGCGCGAAGCTGCGCGTCATCGTGCTGTACGCGGCGGCGGTGGCGGTCCTGATCGCCGGCGGCTTGTACAAGGCCGGGGAAGTGCTGAGCCTGCGTCGCAGCCAGGCGCAGCAGCTGCTGCAGATGGTGAGCGCCGTGGGCGACAACGCGGCGCTGCCGCTGAAGCAGTTCAATCATGCGCTGGCGCGCAAGGTGCTTGGGTCGCTGCAGGTCGACCCCGATATCCGGGCCGCGGCACTGTACGACGGCGCCGGCAATCTGGTTGCCGATGCCAGCTTTGGCCCGGACACCGGCTCATCCGCGCAGCGCCTGCGCGCCTGGGCGATCGACGCTGCTGGAACCGGGCGGCAGCCGATCCAGTTCCTCGGCATGACCGGGGTTTACATCCAGGTGCCGGTGATGCTGGAGGGCGATCGGCTCGGCAGCATCCACGTCGAGGCGCAGCTGACCCGGATCTACGGGCTGTGGCCAGCCTCTCCGGCGAACATGCTGCTGGGTTTCCTGCTGGCGCTGCTGGTCGCCTATGCGCTGTCGATCCGCCTGCAGCGCTTCATCTCGGCGCCGATACACGAGCTGGCGCAGGTGGCGCGCAATGTGTGCTCGAGCAAGAATTTCTCGATCCGCGCCGACAAGCAGGTCGACGACGACTTTGGCGTGCTGATCGACGACTTCAACCAGATGCTGGCGGAACTCGATCGTCGCGACCTGAACCTCAGGGTCAACCAGAACGACCTGGAAAAGCGCGTGCGCGAGCGCACCGTACGCCTGGACGCCGCGGTAGCCGAAGCGCACGAAGCGCTGCAGCGGGCGGAGAAGGCCAGCCGCGCCAAGAGCGAGTTCCTGGCGCGCATGAGCCACGAGATCCGCACGCCGATGAACGGCGTGCTCGGCATGGCGGAACTGCTGCGCCATTCCACCACGCTGGATGCGCGGCAGCGGCGCTATGCGGCCACCATTCACCAGTCCGGAAGCGCCCTGCTCGACATCATCAACGACATCCTGGATTTCTCCAAGATCGAGGCCGGCAAGCTCGAGCTTGCGGTGGCGCCGTTCTGCCTGAGCGACATCGTCGAGGATGCGGTCGACATCCTGGCGGAGCGCGCGCACAGCAAGGGCCTGGACCTGATCTGCGACATTCCGGCGGAATTCGACATCAAGGTGTCCGGCGACGGCCAGCGACTGCGCCAGGTGATCATCAACCTGATCAGCAACGCGGTGAAATTCACCGATCGCGGTCACGTCAAGATCACGCTGCGCCGCGAGGGATCGAAGCTGCTGAATCCGGATTTCCGCTTCGAGGTCTCGGATACCGGCATCGGCATCAAGCCGGAAAACTGCGATGCGATATTCGAGTCGTTTGCGCAGGAGGACAACTCGACCACGCGCCAGTTCGGCGGCACCGGACTGGGACTTGCGATCTGCAAGCAGCTGGTAGAGCTGATGGGCGGCCAGATCGGCGTCGCGAGCACCCCGGGGGAGGGATCGACGTTCTACTTCTCGGTGCCGCTGTCCACCGATCCGACCGCCGAACGCGACCGGCGTACCTCGGTTCTGAACCGCACCCACATGCTGATCGTTGACGATAATTCCACCAATCGCGAGATCCTGCGCCATCACCTGCTGAGCTGGGGTGTGATCGTCACCGAGGCGCAGTCGGGCGAGCAGGCACTGGAGATCCTGGACAAGGCCCTGGGCGGGCAGTTCGACGTGCTGATCCTGGATGGGCAGATGCCCGACATGAAGGGCGCGGCGCTGGCATCGACCATCCGGGCACGCCCGCAGCTGGCCGGCGTGCCGATGCTGATGATGAGTTCGTCGCTGTCGGCCACGCCGCTGGCGGACAATTCCAGCGATGGTCCGACCGCGTGGCTGAGCAAACCGGTACGCCGGACACAATTGCATGCCTGCCTGTCGTCGCTGATCAGCAACCAGTCGCTCACGCCGGAGGCAACGCACGATCTGCTGCGGCAACAGGGCGCCACCGCCGTTCACATCAGCCCCAAGATATCGCGCGTGCGCCGTGTACTGCTGGTCGAAGACAACCCGGTCAACCAGGAGGTCGCGCAGGCCATGCTGCAGGAGCTGGGCGTCGAAGCGGTCTGTGCCTGGAGCGGAGAGGAAGCGCTCGAAAAGCTGATGACGGCGGAACGCTATGAAGTGGTGCTGATGGATTGCCAGATGCCGAAGCTCGATGGCTACGCGACCACCAGCCGCTTTCGCGACTGGGAGAAGGACAATCAGCGTGCACGCACGCCGATCGTCGCGCTGACGGCCAATGCGCTGACCGGCGATGCGGAGAAGTGCTTCGCTGCGGGCATGGACCGCTACCTGAGCAAGCCGTTCACCAGCGATGCGCTCTACCAGGTGCTCGAGTCGTGCGTCCCCGACGACGTCGCGGATGGCGCCGCGCCCGACGCGGCGTCCGACGCGGGAGCCAGGATCGACCACACGGTGCTGGACCGACAGGCGCTGGGGCGTATCCGGGCATTGCATCGCCCTGGCGGCCCCAATCTGCTGGCCAAGGTGCTCGGACTGTATTCCTCCAGCTCGCTTGCGCTCACCGAAGCCATTCGAACGGCATCGATATCGAACGACGCGGAAGGCCTGCGCCAGGCGGCGCACGCGCTCAAGTCCAGCAGCGCCAACGTCGGTGCAATGGCGTTCGCGGACCTGTGCAAGGAGGTGGAAGTCACCGCGGCACAGGGCAAGCTCGAGCAGGCCCGGGTGCTGATCGACGCACTGCTGGCGGAGCATAAGAGGGTACTGCAGGCACTGGAGGCGCAGAATATTGCAGCCTGACGATGCGGCCGGCGCTTGCACGCCGCCGCCCCGCCAGTAAAGTAGGCCACCTTGTCATCCAGGGGGAGGATCGGAGAATGAGTACCCGCACCGTGATATCGCGCTGGGCCGGGCCGCTCTCGGTCACCGCGATGCTGCTCGCAGGCCCCGTTGGCCGTACCGCGGATCAGGCCGCACCACTGCCCGCAGCGCCTTCGGCGCCGAATCCGCTCGATGTGGTTCCCGACAAGATGCCATTCAACATGCCGTATGGCGCGCCGATTGCGCTGCAGCGCGCGCAGGTTGCGGTACAGGCGGCGATTGCCGAGGCCAGCAGGCACGGCTGGCAGATCAACATCGCCGTAGTGGATTCCGGCGCCAACCTGGTGACCTTCGCGCGCATGGATGGAGCGCAGCTCGCCTCGATCGCGATCAGCGAGCACAAGGCGCGCGTCGCGGTGAAGTTTCGCCGGCCCACCAAGGCATTCGAGGATGCGGTGCAGAAATCGGGGTTCAATTACGCGCTGACGCTGGATGACATCGTAGCCTCGCGCGGCGGCATCCCGCTGGTCGAGGATGGGAAGATCGTCGGCGGCATCGGCTGCTCGGGCGGAACCGGGTCGCAGGACGAAGTGGTGTGCACGGCGGGTGCGGCCAGCGTTAACAAGTAGAGTCATGCGGCGCACCCTCGCGACGGCTTGCCTCGGGCTGGGCCTGAGCCTGGGTGTGGCGGCGGGCGTGGCCGCGGACGCGCCCGGCGCCGTCTCCAGCGTGTCGGTGCTCAGCGGCGAGCAGGTGGTGCAGATCCTGGACCAGACGGTCGAGTGGTACCGGACGCTGGGGACGCAGCAGCAGACGGCCAGCCAGCCCAGCGATCTGCTGATCCTGTACGCCAACCAGCAAACCGCCAATCAGGTCATCGCGCTGGCGTTCGATATTGCCAGGGCCAATGCGGAGTTGCTGAGCAGCGAGGCCAGCAACGCGCAACCCAGCGCTGCGCCCCCCGGCAATGCGCCCCCCGGCGCTGCGGCGCCCGGCACCGACACGGCCTCATCCAGCCAGGCCATCGATGGGTTGCAGAAGAAGCTGCAGGCGCAGCGCCAGAAGGTCGAATCGGAGGTGGATGCCGAGCGCCGGCAACTGGCCGCAGCCGGGAAAAGCGACGATCGCGACCTGACGGAGAAGCTGTCCGAATTGCAGGGCGAACTTGCGATGATCGATGCGCGCAAGAACCTGCTCGACACCATGGCGCAGTTCGTGAGCCAGAGCGATTCGAAGACCGCGAGTGCCAACGCGCTGAAGGCACATATCGACGCGATCGCGATGTCGGTGCCTACCAGTGGCGCATTACCCACCGCCGCAGCGAGCCCGAGCACGCCGGCGACCGCGACCGTGGCAGCAACCGCCAGACCCGGTGCCGCTGCGCCCGCGACCGTACTTGCGGCCGGCGCCGTCGCGCCATCGCGCGAGGGCATCTGGGACCTGGCCTCGAATGCGCTCAAGCTGTCGGAGAAGATCAGCACCATCAAGGCAATCGACCGCGGCACCGCGGCGCTGGAAACCACCTTCACGAAAATCCGCAGCAAGCCGCTGGAACAGCTCAAGGCGTTGTCCGCGCAGAGCGATGCGCTGGCGGTGCAGGCGGACAGCGCGCACGGTGCCGCACTGAAATCCGTGCGCGACCAGCTCGACACGCTGGCGTGGCTGTTCAAGCAGACCTCGGACATCCTGATTCCGCTGAGCAAGGAAGGCGTACTGCTGCAGCAATATCGCAACAACCTGAAGAGCTGGGATGACGCGGTCCGCCGCCAGTACCAGGATGCGCTGGCAGCGCTTGGGATTCGCGTCGGCATCCTGCTGGGGATGCTGGCGCTGGTGTTTGCGGGCGGCGAGCTGTGGCGGCGCCTGGTGCTGCGCTTTACGCACGAGCCGCGCCGTCGCTACCAGCTGCTGTTGCTGCGCAAGTTGACGCTGTGGACGCTGGTGGTGGCGATTGTCGGCCTCACGTTCGTCACCGAGTTGAGTTCGTTCGCGACCTTCGCCGGATTGCTCACCGCCGGCGTGGCGGTCGCGATGCAAAGCGTGCTGGTATCGATCGTCGGTTATTTCTTCCTGATCGGAAAATATGGCATCCGGGTCGGCGACCGGGTGCAGATCGGCTCGGTGTCGGGCGAGGTGATCGACCTCGGGCTGGTGCGCATGCACCTGATGGAAATGAATTCGCAGGGGCCGCTGGGAGCGACCGGCCGGGTGGTCGCGTTTGCCAATTCGATCGTGTTCCAGTCCTCGGGCGGACTGTTCAAGCAGATCCCGGGCGTGAATTTCGTGTGGCATGAAACCACGCTCAAACTTCCCGCGGACGCCGATTATTCGGCGCTGAAGGACAGGCTCAAGGCGGTGGTGAGCGAGGTGATCAAGGAATTCCACGAGGAAATCGTGCGCCAGACGCAGCAGATCGAGAAGACCACCGCCTCGAACTCGGTGGGCAGCCCGCTGCCCCAGGTGCAGCTGCATTTTTCCGCCACCGGGGTGGACGCGCTGGTGCGCTATCCGGTGCAGCTGCAGCACGAGGCGGAGATCGATGAACGGGTTTCCAAGGAGCTGATGAAAGTCATTGCGAGCAGCGCTCCCGGCGCAGCCGGCGGCAAGGAGCACTTATGAACATCAGAAAGCTTCAGCAGGGCCTCAAGTATCGCGGCCGCGTCGCGGCCGTGCGCCAGACCTATCACGTGTTCGAGGCGTCGGATTACTTCTTTGTGCTGTCGTTCTCGCTGTCGAAATCGCGCCGCGGATCAGGCTACTTCAATGTCGTCAACCGGGCGGCAGTGGCGTACATACAGGCACGGCTGGGCGGCCGGAACGGCGTCACCGCCAAGGACGCGCTGCAGGTCGCGCGGCGCACCAAGCACGTGGCCAGCAGCCTCGCGGCGCTCAATATCCTGTACGTGCTGGTCGGGCTCGGTGAGGGCAGGATCATGCGCTCGGGCGAGCATCGACAGCTGTTCTTCGCGCTGCACAAGGCGCGCAAAGGGATCACGACAGGCCGATGATCGTGCCGTTGTCGTCGATGTCGATCCTCACGGCCGAGGGCACTTTCGGCAGGCCAGGCATCGTCATGATGTCGCCGCAGATCATCACGATGAATTCGGCGCCGGCGGCGAGCTTGACCTCGCGCACGTTGACCGTGTGTCCGGTGGGCGCGCCCAATGCCGACGGATCGGTCGAGAACGAGTACTGGGTCTTCGCCACGCACACCGGGAAGTGGCCGTAGCCCTGGTCCTGCAGCTGCTGGATCTGCTCGCGCACCTTGCGGTCGGCACTGATGTCGGCGGCGCCATAGATCTTGGTGGCAATCGCCTTCATCTTGTCCCACAGCGGCAGCGACTCGTCGTACACGAATGTCATTTTCGAGGGCTGTTTGGCTATGAGGTCCACGACCGTCTGCGCCAGCTCGGTGGCGCCGCTTGAACCTTCCGCCCAGTGGCGCGCCAGCACCACCGGGGCGCCATGCGCCGCCATCTTTGACTTCAGCAGCGCAATTTCCGCGTCGGTGTCGAAACTGAAATGGTTGATCGCCACCACGCACGGCAGGCCGTAGTGATTGCGTACGTTGGCGACGTGGCGTGCAAGGTTGGCGATGCCTTTCTCCAGCAGCGCGAGGTTTTCCTTGTTGATGTCGCGCAGGTGGCTGCCGCCGTGGTACTTGAGCGCGCGCAGCGTCGCGACGATCACCGCGGCCGCGGGCGCAAGGCCCGACTTGCGGCACTTGATGTCGATGAATTTCTCGGCGCCAAGGTCAGCGCCAAACCCGGCCTCCGTGACCACGTAGTCGGCGAGCTTGAGCGCGCTACGCGTCGCCAGCACCGAGTTGCAGCCATGCGCGATATTGGCGAACGGGCCGCCGTGGACGAAGGCCGGATTGTTCTCCAGCGTCTGCACCAGGTTCGGCTTCATGGCCTCCTTCAGCAGCACGGTCATCGCGCCATGCGCTTCGAGGTCGCGCGCGCGAATCGGCTTGTGGTGACTGGTGTAGCCGACCACGATGTTGCCGAGGCGGTTCTTCAGGTCGGCGAGACCGGTGGCCAGGCACAGGATCGCCATGACCTCCGAGGCGACCACGATGGTGAAGCTGTCCTGGCGCGGAAAGCCGTTGGCCGGACCGCCGAGCCCGACGGTGATGTCCCGCAGCGCGCGGTCGTTCATGTCCACCACGCGCTGCCAGGTGATGCGGCGCACGTCGAAGCCAAGTTCATTGCCGTGATGAATGTGATTGTCGATCAGCGCCGCCAGCAGGTTGTTGGCGAGCGCGATGGCACTGAAGTCGCCGGTGAAGTGCAGGTTGATGTCTTCCATCGGCACTACCTGGGAGCGGCCACCGCCGGTGGCGCCACCCTTCATGCCGAACACCGGCCCGAGGCTCGGTTCGCGCAGGCAGATCACGGCTTTCTTGCCGATGCGGTTCAGCGCGTCGCCAAGCCCGACCGTGGTGGTGGTCTTGCCCTCACCGGCCGGCGTCGGGCTGATCGCCGTCACCAGGATCAGCTTGCCGTCGGGGCGTCCCTTCAGGCTGTCGAGGTATTCGAAGCCGATCTTGGCCTTGTAGCGGCCAAAGGTCTCGAGGCTCTCCGAAGGAATGCCGAGCTTCGCGGCGATCTGCGTGATCGGCTCGAGCTTCGCCTGCTGGGCAATTTCAATGTCCGAAAGCACTGATAGCTCTCCCCTGGTGTTATCGGTTATGGACTTAAGTCGCGGGTGCCGCGCTGATGGCTATGTTACCCGGACTACCGGCGGTTCGCAGGCACTACAGGGGATCCGCAGCCACCAGGGTGGATGCGCGACCCCTACAGGGAATCCGCCGAGAACGGTGCGACCGCCTCCGCCTGGAACGTCGGCAGCGCGCGGATGCTGCGGATCACCGGCAGGCGCCAGGCGCTCAGTGCCAGCAGCAGTGCGGTGACGCCGGCGAAACCGAGCGACGCACGCAGCCCGAAGCGTTCGCCCAGCCAGCCGCCCCACAACGCGCCCGGGCCGGCCGGCAGCAGGATCAGCCAGCGCATCGTACTGGTCATGCGCCCAAGCATGCGGCCGGGTGTCACCGACTGGCGCAGCGCCAGGAAGTTGACGAACACGAACACGGCGCCGATGCCGTAGATCAGCAGCATCAGCGGAAACGCGACCACTCCCCAGCCGTTCAGCGGCGCGAGCGCCAGCAGCAGCCAACCGGCACCGCTGGTCCCGAAACCGATCACCAGCATCGGGCCGGGCCCGAAGCGATGCGCCAGGCGATGACCGACGGCGCTCGCTGCAATCGTGCCTACGCCCAGCGCCACGTAGCTGAGACCGACCTGGCGCTCGCTCAGGCCCAGCAGGCGAACCGCGAACAGGATCTGCACCACGTTGGCGGACTGGCTGCACAGCTGGAACACGCCGACGCACACAGCCATCGTCACCAGCAGGCTGTGGCCGCGCACGAAGTCGAGGCCTTCGCGCATCGCTGGCCAGAAGCGCGCATTGGCCAGGCTGGGGGTCTCCTTCACCGGCACGCCGCGCAGGATCGAAGCCGATACCAGCAGCAGCAACGCGTCCGCGATCAATGCCAGCGGCGCGCCGGTGAGCTTGATGAGCGCGCCTGCGGCTCCGGGCCCCGAGACTTCGGCGGTCGACTGCGCCAGCGCGTTCTTGGCGTGCGCCTCGACCAGCCGCGCGCGCGGCACGATCTGGGTCAGCACCACCTGTGCGGCGCTGCCGGCGGTGGTATTTACCGCGCCGATCACGAAGCCGACGACGTACAGCCAGGACAGCGACAGCGCATGCAGCCACCAGGCGATCGGCACCGTGGCCACCGCGGCCGCGACCGATATCTCGCCCACCACGTACACCGGCAGTTTGCGCACCCGATCGAGCCACACGCCGGTCGGCAGCGAGAACAGCACGAACGGCAGCACTTCCATCGCAGTCAGCAAGCCCATCTGCGTCGGCGACGCATGCAGCAGCACCGCCGCCGTCAGCGGCAACGCCAGCAGCGTCACCTGTCCGCCGAATGAGGAGATCAGGATCGAGCTCCACAGCCGCCGGTAGGTCGCGTCGCGCAGCAGATCGCTCGGAGCGAGCGCAAAGCGCCGGGAAAGTGCAGTCACCAGGATGAGTTCCCAACCCCGCAGCTTCCTATTGTAGACCGCCTGCTGCTGGAACCGCCCGCTGCTAGGAGCGCCCGCGGGCGGCCGCCACCCCGAAATGCGCCCGCACTTTCGCCGCGATCTGGTGATCGGTCATCCGCCCTTCCGTCTCCACAGCGGCAACGCGAGCGCCCAGTTTCCTCTTCAACAGCCGGGCATGCAGTTCGCCCTTGGCCTCGCCGGGTCCAAAAACCAGCAGCTGGCCGTAGTTGCGCAGCGCCGCGATGACGGCGTCGTAATAGATGTTGAGCTCGCCTGTCAGGGCGCGTTGACGACGGTCATCGGCCGGTACCTGGCGAGCCTCGTACGCGCCTTTCATCGGCGAATCGCCGCTGCGCTCCAGGTGCTTCTCAACCTTCGAGAGCACCACGGTGCTCAACTCACCCCCGGGGGTCAGGGCAACGATCCGCGCCTTGCGATGGTCGATCCAGACGCCGGCATTGTCATTCATGGAAATTCCCACGTGATTCGGGTGGAATACGCCACGGCTACGCGACAGCTACGCTACTCCTGCGCTGCTCCGTTCTCGGTGCGTCCTCGCACAGACAGGTGACACGACAACCCTATGGAAATCAGCGACCCCATGCACCTTGCGCCACGGCCGCAGGCGAGTGCGCCGGTACGCGTGCTGTTCGTCTGCATGGGCAATATCTGCCGCTCGCCGACCGCCGAGGCGGTGTTCCGGTCTGTGGCGCAGCTGCGCTGGCCATGGCTCAAGGTGGAAGCGGATTCCGCCGGCACTCACGGCTATCATATCGGCCACGCTCCCGACGAGCGGGCGCAGCGTGTGGCGCGCGCGCACGGCATCGATATGTCGTCGCTGCGTGCGCGTCGGCTGGTGGCGGAGGATTTTGAGCGCTTCGACTGGATCCTGGCGATGGACCAGGACAATTACCAGGCGGCACTGGCACTGGCTCCGCCCGCGCGGCGTGATCGCCTGCGGCTGTTGCTCGACTTCGCGCCGCAGCTGGCGTTGCGGGAAGTGCCGGATCCGTATTACGGCGAGCTGGCGGACTTCGAGCGCGTGTTCCAGCTCGCGGAAACCGCAGCACAGGGACTGCTGCAGTCACTGGCCCGGCGCTAATCGTCGTCGTCCGGCTCATCGCCGGCGCCGCCGCGACCCGGGCGCGCGAAACCGCGCCGTCCGCCCTGGAAGAACTCGAGCAGGCTGCGCGCCTCGGCGCTGCTGTAGCTGCCGTGCTGCAGGGCTGCAGCGGCCATCGCGCGCAGATTGCCCACCGGGGTATTGAGCGCGCGGAACGCGCGCTTGATCTCCTGCAGCACGTCGCGCGGCAGGCCGCGTCGGCGCAGGCCGACGACGTTCAGGCCGATCACCGCGTTGCGCTCGGTGGCCAGGCAGAAGGGCGCAATATCGCGCGAGATGCGCGCGCCGCCACCGATCATCGCGCCCTCGCCGATGCGGCAGAACTGATGAATCACCGCTCCGCCGCCCAGAAAGGCACGATCGCCGATCTGCACGTGCCCGGCCAGCAGCACTGCATTGGCGATGACGACGCGATGGCCGATGCGGCAGTCGTGCGCCACATGGCAGCCCGCCATCAGGAAGCATTCCGTGCCCACCTCGGTGGCCGCGGCCGCCCTGGTGGCGCGACTTATGGTGACGTGCTCGCGGATCACGGTGCGCGCGCCGATGCGTACGCCGGAGGGAGTGGCGGCATCGAAGCTCAGGTCCTGCGGATCGCCACCGATCACGGCGAACGGGTGCACCACGACTGCTTCGCCGAGCTCGCAATGCTGCGTGATCAGCGCATGCGCATGGATCACGCAACCCGCGCCCAGCCGCGCGCCGTCGTGAACCAGGGCGGTCGGATGAATCTGCATCGGCTGGTGCGGCAGGGTGTGGCTATTGCGCCAGCGGGTTGGCAGCCAGCGCCGGCTCGGTCTGCCAGCCGCCGCCCAGTGCGCGGTACAGCTGCACTCCGGCCAACAGGGTATTCAGGTGCGCCCCCGCGAGCGACAGTTCAGCGCTGAACAGGTCGCGGTCGCTGTCGATGACATCGAAGTAGGATGCGTAGCCGACGCGGTAGCGCGCCAGCGCGATCGACTCGGCGGTGCGCTGCGCGGTGACCCAGGCCTGCTCCTGCTTCAGCACCTCGGCATATTGCTGGCGCGCGATCAGCGCGTCGGAGACTTCCTGGAAGGCGCCCTGCACGCTCTGCTGGTATTGCAGCAGCGCCTGGCGCTTTTGTGCATCCGCCAGGTCCAGCTGGTAGAGGTTGCGCTGCGGATCGATGAGCGGCTGCAGCACGTTGCCGCCGAACGACCACAGGCGCGCCGGACCGGTGAACAGGTCGGACAGTGCGGTGCTGGCGACTCCACCGGTACCGGTCAACGAAATGGTGGGAAACAGATTCGCCTTGGCGACCCCGACCTGCGCGTTCGCCGCCACCAGGTTCTCTTCGGCTGCGCGCAGGTCCGGGCGGCGCTCGAGCAAGCTCGAGGGCAGCCCGGCGGCGGGCACCGGCAGCGGCGGCGGCACCGGCGTTGCAGCGGCAGCGGCCGGCGTCGCAGCGGCATCAGCAGGCGCCGATGCCGGCAGCGGCTGGCGCAGGATCGCGTCGGGGTTATGGCCGAGCAGCACGCTGAGCTGGTCCTCCGTCAGTCCGATCTGGCGCTGCAGTTCGGGCAGGTTGGCCTCGGCGATCGCCAGCTGCGCCTGGGCGGTGGCGACGTCCAGTTCCGACACCGTGCCGCGATCGTGCTGCGCGCTGGTCAGGTCGACGAACTTCTGGCGCGTGGCGACGGTGCGGTTGGTGATCTGCAGCTGCTGGTCGAGCGATTGCAGCGTGAAGTACGCCGTCGCAACGCTGGCGACCAGGCCGACCATGACATCCTGGCGGGCAAAATCCGATTGCAGCAGCTGCGCGCGCGCCGCTTCCGTGGCGCGCCGGTACTTGCCCCAGAAGTCGATCTCATACGACACGCTGCCTTCGACATCGTAGAGAGTGCCCACTGCCGGCTCGCCCGGCAGCAGCTGGTACTGCGATGTTCGTGCATGCTCGCCGCCCGCCGTGATCGACGCCTTTGGCAACTGTGCCACGCGCGCCGCGCCAAGCAGGGCGCGTGCCTGGTCGACGCGCGCGGCGGCAATGCGCACATCGAGATTGTTGGCCAGCGCTTGGCGGATCAGCTGCTGCAGTACCGGATCCTGGTACACCTGCCACCAGCCCTCGTCCGCGAGTGATGCGGCGGTTGACGGGCCATCGAAGCGG
>Ga0181537_10001444_pt1 | contig 21947 bp, 22 predicted proteins | sample PEATcosm2014_Bin_39_FD_119765 | JGI IMG/M metagenome (GOLD analysis project Ga0181537, IMG submission 119765) | Peatland microbial communities from MTU Mesocosm Facility, Houghton, MI, USA - PEATcosm2014_Bin23_10_metaG | ecosystem: Environmental > Terrestrial > Soil > Wetlands > Peat | place... | reverse complement strand
GAGCCCGAAGGCCCCATGACGGCGACGAATTCTCCCGGATTGATGGTGAGATCGACGCCGTCAAGGGCACGGACCGTGTGGTCCATCATCGGATAATCCTTGACCAGATTGTTGACCGCAACGACGGGTGTCATCGTGAGTATCCTCCGCCGCCGATGCGCACACCGGTCGGCTGCGCGCTCAGTGGTGAAGCGCTTTTGGTAGTCGCCCGTGCATGCGTCGCGGTCGTTCCGCCGGCGACGATCACCGGCGTATTCGCAGCCAGCGTTCCACGAATCGGGGTCACTGCTGCGTTCGTTCCGCTGATCATCTGGATGTTCACCGGAATCATTTGAATGGTCTTGCCTTGCTCCACGAAGACTCGTCCGCGCGTTCCTGCAATAATCGTCGAGCTGCCGGCACTGCCGGTCGTGCCCCACGGGTTACTGTTGCCTGAATTCGTGGCTGTGGCGTTCGAGGCTGGCTTGCGTGCTTTGAATTGGCCCGCTGCTGGATGCCATTGCAGTGCTGCGAGCGGAACGATGCTGGCGTTCTGCACCGACGCGACGTTGATCGTTGCGTTTGCCGTCATGCCGGGCAGAAGCGCACCGTCTTGGTTGCCGACGTCGACGACGGTCGTGTACGTAACGACGTTCGAGACGGTCGTCGGGTTTTGCCGCACTTGCGTGACGGTGCCCGTGAAGGTGCGCGTCGGGTACGCGAGTACCGTAAAGCTCACCGGATCGCCGGCCTTGACGTTGCCGATATCCGGCTCACCGACTTGCAAATCGACTTCCATCTTCGTGAGATCTTTGGCGAGCGAGAACAGGGTCGGTGTTTGGAGTCCGGCCGCCACGGACTGACCGACCGAGACGTCGCGCGCGATCACCGTGCCGTCGACCGGCGACGTAATCACGCTATTGTTCAAGTTGTACTGCGCCGTGGCGACCTGCGCTTGCTGGATGCCGATCGCTGCCTGACTTGCGGCTGCCGTGGATTGCGCGCTTTGCGCTTGTGCGGCATCGGCTGACGAGGTCGCAACCTGCGCAGCCGCCTGCGCTTGTGCTTGTGGAATGGCGATTTGAGCTGCCTGCAGCGCCGACTGGGCGGCGATTGCGTTCGAGCTATCGGTGTCGTATTGGCTCTGCGAGATGAATCCCTGACCCAGAAGCTGTTTGTCGCGCGAGACCGTTTGCTGTGCCAACGCGTAGGCGCTTTGCGCTTTTGCAATCTGCGTCTTTGCGGAGGCTATCGCTTGTTGATCCGCGGCAACATTGGCTTGAGCGGCGGTTACCGTCGCGTGCGAACCGATCGCACTATCGGAACCGGCCGCGGCCTGGGCTTGTGACTCTGCCAACGAAGCGCGGGCCGATTGGAGCGCCGCGAGAAAACTCGTTGGATCGAGCTTCGCGAGCACTTGGCCCTTCTTCACCTTTGAATTGTAGTCGACGTACAGCTGCGAGATTGTTCCCGAGACTTGCGTACCTACGTTAACCGTATCTTGCGGATTGACGGTACCCGTAGCCGTGACGCTCTGCGTCAGCGTTCCCTGTGTTACCGGCTGGGTGACGACGGCGTTCGCAACGCGGGGCCGAAAAACAGCCCACGTGGTTGCCAGCATCGCCACGATGACGACGACGGCAAGGATTGCCGAATAGGACCGGCGCCAATAACGTTTTGGTGGAATTGGTTGAAGTTCGATCTTGGCGTGGCCGTTGGTATGAGGACGTTCAAGTATTTTCATGTTTGCCTACCTGACTCTATCAACTGTTCAGGCTCTGGGAACGGCCTCAAATGGTTTAAGAGCCGGATGAGAGTTTGGCTCAGGGATTTCTAAGATTGCGCGCAGCGTTTTTTGACATGATCGGCGGCGCAAGCGGCAACATGCTCTTTGGCGCGTTTGTCGATGCGGGCGCCGATTTTGACGCAATCGTCAAGCTATTAGAGACGATTCCGGTCGACGGCTGGTCGATTGTGCGCCGGCGCACGCAACGTCGCGGCGTTGAAGCAACCTATATCGACGTGGTCATTCCGGGTGAGGACGATCACCACGAACACCCGGACGCCCACCGTCATCCGCCGGGCACACGCACGTTTGCGGATGTCGTGAGAATTTTCGAAGAATCGCAACTTTCACGAGCGCAGGTTGCGATGGCCCGCTCGATCGCCGAGCGCCTCGCGCTTGCGGAAGCCCGCGAAACCGGCATGACACTCGAGCGCCTACACTTTCATCCAGTCGGGCAAATCGACGCCATCCTTGACATTGCCGCGACCTGCATCGCCATCGAATTGCTTGGCGTCGAGCGCGTCTTCTGCTCCGCGTTTCCGATCGAACGAGAAGATTTCGGTGGCCAGCGGGTCACGGCAACGGGCGCCGCGATTCTCTCGACGTTGGTCGAGGAACCCGGCGTTCGTCCCGGTTTACGAGTGGAGCGTAGCGGCTATGGCGCGGGTCGCAGTGATTTTCCGGTGCCCAACGTCATCCGCGTTGAGATTGGGCAGCTCTGAGCGCTTCGAGCTGCTGCGCGCGCGTGAAGATGTACAGGATGATGTCGACGCGGCGATTGCGCACCAGCGCGCCGCCGTGCAGCAAGCGCGTCTCGATGAATCCGAGGCTCTCGAGAACGTGACGCGAGGAAAGATTCTCCGGTACCGTGCAGGCGTGGAGCTCGGCGAGCTCCGTGGCAGCAAACGTCTCGTCAACGAGCCCGCGCAATGCTTCGCGCGCGTAGCCCTTGCCGCGAGCAGTCGTAATCAAGCTATATCCGAGTTCCGCATGATCGCGCGTACGATCGTTAATGCGCACTGAAACCCAACCGATGTCCTCGTTGCTCTCACGCTCGCGAATCAGCCATTCGAAACGTCCAACGACGTTCGGTGCGAAACGGCTCGGACGCGTGCGCACCTGCCGCTCGAACTCCTCGACCGACAGGCGGGGGATGTCCTGAAATTCGCGCAGGTTCGGCTGCTGCAGCACGCGCCAGAGCGCGCGCGCGTTGCTGTCGTCGACGGGGATCAGGTCCAATCGTGCGGTGACGAGTCTACGCATTGGCACTTCGCTCTTTGCGGTACCCAGGAAAGCTCCCGCCACTACAACGCCTGGAGCGCCAGCATCTGAGGAATCGTCACAAACCTGAGACCGCGAGCTCTCAGACCCCGGAGAATCAACGGGACTGCGCGAGCAACCTCGCGCCGGTCGGCCCGCCCTCCGCGGTTCCCGTCATGGAGCGTTACAACCGATCCGTCACGGCTCGTCTCGAGGATTCGGGCAGCGATCCTCGCCGCGCCGGGATACTCCCATTCGCGCGCCAAGGGCGTCGACCAGAGGACGCACTCGTAATCCATCCGGCGTAATTCGTCGAGTACGTGAAAGCTCCGTGCGCCGAATGGCGGACGCACGAGACGCGTGCGCTTCCCGGTCGCAGCGAAGATCGCGTCGTCCGTCTTGCGCAATTGGCGCACGATATCGGAACGCGAACGAATGTTGAGATGCGCGTGATCCCAGGTGTGGTTGCCGAGCGCGTGACCCTCGGCGGCCATGCGACGAATCAGATCAGGCTCTCTTGCAGCTGCTTTGCCGACGACGAAAAACGTGGCGTGGGCGTTTTCTCGCGCAAGCGCATCGAGCACCGCAGTGGTGTCTGCGCCGTTCGGACCGTCGTCGAACGTCAGCGCGACGACGCCCTGCCCCGGCTTGATCCCGGTAAATGCCGGGCCGAAGAACGTGCTGCGCGGATGTTGCACGGCCGCGTACGCGGCGTACGCAGCGCCGGCGAGGAGGCCGGTCGCAGCGGCCGCGAGGCCTACGCGGCGCGTAGTTTTGCTCGCGCGGCGGCGAGCGTCGCGCGAAAACCCGGCGCGTCAAATGCATCGAAATCGTGCACGAGCTTGCCGTAGCGAGGCTCGGCGATCGACGTGCTGTGCAACGTCAGCAGATCGGGGATCGGCTTGTCTTTCTCGAGGTGCAGCTGATACTGGCGGCCGCCCGTCGTCGCCCAATAGTGCGGATCCGTGAACGTGTACGTACGCTCGCCGCTCTGGTTGTCGGTCAGCTGATAGACGGAAATCGTGTACGAGATCGTCGTGTTGCCGCGAGGCGGTTTCGTCGTCAGGTCCCATACGCCGTCACGCACGATCTCCCCGAAGAGGGTTGCGATGCTGAAGCCGCTCACAGGCTGCATGAAACGCGCGATCGCAGTCCCCGCGCGATTCGTCCCCTCATATGCGACGTCAGCTTTGCCGTTCACGTTCGAGAACGTCAGACGCTCACGCGCGATCGGACCCTGCTGGTGCGTCACGATATAGGTTATGCGGATAACCGACGCGGAGCGTTCAACCATGCGCGCGGCCGTATAGCGCTGCGACTCGATCGGCCAATAGATCTTCCAGCCGATCACGAGCGCCACGATTGCAGCCACGGTGATTGCCAGAGGAACGATCGGGGAGCGGTTCATTCGTCGCTATTTGCCCGCATGCGCGTCTAGGACCTGATTCACGAGCTTGTCTGCTTCCTTGTTGAGCTTGCGCCGCACGTGCGCCACGTGGCTGTGCGGGAAGCGCCGCAAGAGCGATTTTGCTTTCGCATGCAACGGGATCAAGTGCGGTTGCTTGACGCGATACGCACCTGAAAGCTGACGAACGACGAGCTCACTATCGAGGCGTATTTCGATTTCATCGATGCCCAGCTCGAGCGCGGCCTCTAAGCCGGCGATCAATCCGGACCATTCGGCGACGTTATTGGTCGTAGTTCCCAAGAATTCGGAGACCTCGCGCAGGGTCTCGCCGTTCGCGTCAAACAGCACCGCCCCGTACGCGGCAGGACCCGGATTTCCACGCGACCCGCCGTCGGCATAGAGCGTAGCCTTCATCCGTCAATGGTTCTTAAGTCACGCGCGGAGCGACCTGTTGTCCAGACTGATGGGGCTGGCGGCGACTGCCTGGCTCCCTCAATAAGGTCTACGCTCCTTTGTGATCATGAGAAACTTGCCGAAGACCGTCGTCGCACTTACCGCCGTTATGGCACTTGGAGTCCTTGTCGCTTGTGGCGGCGGGGGCAGCGGCACCAGCACACCGAGCGCCCCGTCCAATCCGGGTGCGCCGACCTCGCCTCCGAGCAGCGGCGCGACGTCAACGCCGACGCCCGTCGGCGCGACGCCGTCACCGACACCAAGCTCGACGCCGACTCCGCACGGGGCAACGCCATCGCCATCGCCGACTGCGACCGCGACTCCAACTCCAACTCCAACTCCAACCGCCACTGCGCACGCGGGAACGGGACAGATCAACGTCGGCTACGGTGAGACAAACGGCTCGACGAATGCTCTTCTGATTTCGACCGCAGCCAACACGCGCGGCTATACCGGCGGCGGAAACTTGATGCCGGGCCAAACCGGCGCTACCACGACGGGCGGCGGACAAGGCAGCCCGGTTGACGGCATCGCTTGCCAAGGCACGATGTCCGGCAACTATCACGTCCACTTCTACGTGGGCGTCTTCTATAACGGACAGCAAGTTGTGGTCCCGGCCGGACTCGGGATGGTCAATCCGGAGCCGCCGACTGACACGATCAACGGCGTGCCGAACCAATCGTGGATTGCAACTTGCTACTACGACGTTCATATCCACGACAACAGCGGCATGGTGCACGTCGAATCGACGAACACACAAAACGGGCAAAATTGCGGACCGATCGCCAACGAGCAACCCGAGTGCAACTATTCGATCTTTACCTTCCAACAGTTTCTCGATGAATGGGGCATCTCGGTAAGCCCAACCAACTTCGGGCCGCTGACCGGAGCCGTGCAAATCTACACCCAAACGGGGCAGAACCTTCCCGCACAATATTGCACAGATCCGTGTACGGTAAGCTCCAGTACCGCGTCGTTCTACACGCCGGGAACGAGCGGCCTAGGCGCCATACCGATCTACTCGCACACGATGATTTGGATCGTCATTGGAACGCCGCCCACGGCCGGTCTTCCAAACGTCTACTTCGAGGAAGGCGATCCGTAACTCGCACGTCGCACGACCGTCGCCAAGCTTCGGCTTCTCGATCGTGCTGACAGCGAAAACGAAGACCCGCTGATGTTCATCAGCGGGTCTTTCATTTATGGTCGGGCGGACAGGATTTGAACCTGCGGCCCCCAGTCCCCCAGACTGGTGCGCTACCAAGCTGCGCTACCGCCCGTGACACGAGCCTACGCGATGGGCGCCGAAGTCTCCTTACTTGGCGGCTTTTCCGTTGGTTGCGACGGCTTTACGACGCACGCCGCCGACCGCTTCGCGTAGCGACTTGCCGGGCTGAAATGCCGGAACGCGGCGCGCGGGAATGACGATTGCCTCTCCCGTTTTCGGATTGCGACCTTCACGGCGACGACGTTCGCGAATCACAAAACTTCCGAACGGAATCAATTGCACTTTGTCGCCGGCTTTGAGCGCGCCCGTAATCTCTTCAAGCATTTTGTCGATCATCTCGCCGACTTTGCGTTTGGACACTTCAAACTCACCGGAGAGTGAGTCGATGAGATCGGCTTTCGTCAACTGAGCAGCTCCTCAAACGACGTGACGATAAACGCTAAGCGACGTACCCTACGCTCCGCCTAAGCCGTATACGAAGCGTGCGTGGGCGCTCCTGCCCTGCGGGCTTTTTGACATCTTCTTCGAAATAACGAAAAGTGCGCGACCGACTCGTTACGGCAAGTGCCGCAGATGGAACCGTTGCCCTGGTCGCTGGGATTACGACGCAGCTTGTTGCCGAAACGCGCGAGCGTCATGGTACATCGCCGACTGCTTCCGTCGCGATCGGCCGTCTCATCACGGCTGCTGCGTTGCTGGGTGCCAACCTTAAGGGCAGAGAACGCTTGTCTTTACAAGTGTCCGGAAGCGGTACGATCGGCGGAATCGTCGCCGAAGTGATGATGCTTCCTGACCATACGGTCGGTGCGCGCGCGTACGCGCATCACCCGCATGCCGACGTTCCGCCGACCGAAGACGGGCGATTCAACGTCGCAGAGCTCGTGGGACGCGGCAAATTGCTCGTCACTAAATCGTATGAAGTCGGTCAGCCGTACACCGGGATTGTGAACCTCATCACAGGCGAGATTGCGTCCGACGTTGCTGCATACTTTGCATACTCGGAACAAGTGCCGAGCGTCGTCGCGATCGGCGTGCATCTCGATCAAACCGGCGTCACCGCTGCCGGCGGCGTGGTCGCGCACGTTCTTCCCGGGGCGAGCGACGAAACGATCGGGCTCCTCGAGGCAAATGCGAACTCGATGGTCCCGATTACGACGCAAATCCTCGCAGGCATCGAACCAGAAGGGATGATCGAGCGCATTGCTGAGGGCATGCCCACGAAACGTCTGCGCGAGTACGACGCGATCTTCGCGTGTCGTTGTACGCGCGAAAAGGTCGAAACCGCGCTCCTGGGGTTCGGTCACGACGAACTGGTGAAGATCGCGCAAGAGCAGTCGACGACCGAAGCGACTTGCGAGTTCTGCAAGCGCGTCTGGAAGCTCTCGGCCACCGAGGTCATCGACCTGGCAGCGAGGATCCGCTAGAGCGCGACGCGCACGAAGCGCCGCGCACCGACCGACAATACGAAGGTCTCCTTCGAATCGAATGCGGTCGCCGGATCGCTGACCGCATTGCCGTCGATCCGCACGCCGCCCTGGGCGATGAGCCGCTCCGCGGCACGTTTGCTCTCGGCAAAGCCGGCCTTGACGATGAGGTCAACCAGCTTCCGCTCTCCGGCAGCTTGAAGTGTCGGCATCTCGGCCGGCAGCTCACGGCGTTGAACCGTCTGTTCGAAGCGCTCGCGCGCGGAGCGTGCCGCCTCCGCGCCGTGATACTTCGCGACGATCGCCTCCGCGACGCGCTTCTTCGCCTCGATCGGCGCGACGCGTTCCGCCTCAAGGTCAGCCTGTAATGCCTCAACCTGTTGCGAGGGCCAGAATGCGGCGAGACGCGCGTAGCGCGGGACCAGATCGTCGGGCAGCCGCATCATCTTCCCGAACTGCTCTTCGGGCGGCTCGATCAGCGAGATGAAATTGTTGAGCGACTTGCCCATGCGACGCACACCGTCGGTCCCCTCGAGGATCGGCATGGTCATGCACACCTGCGGCGTCTGATCGGCGTCGGCTTGATAATGCCGGGCCAACAGGAAGTTGAAGAGCTGATCGTCGCCGCCGAGCTCGACGTCGGCCTCCATCGCTACGCTATCGTACGCTTGCGCGACCGGATAAAGCAGCTCGTGCAATGAGATCGGCGTATGGCTCGCATACCGGTTCTTGAAGTCTTCGCGCTCGAGAATCTGCGCAACCGTCGACTTCGAGAGCAAGCGAATCCAATCGACGGTGTTCAGCGGAGCCAGCCAGGTCGAGTTGTGCATCAGCTCCGTGCGCTCCAGATCGAGAACGCGTCCCGCCTGTTCGCGATACGTCTTCATGTTGGCGTCGATTTGCTCGCCGCTCATCGGTGGACGCGAATCGGCGCGCCCCGACGGGTCGCCGATCCGCGCGGTATAATCGCCGATCAACAGCGTCACGCGGTGACCGAGCTCGACGAACTGTTGCATTTTGTGCAATACGACCGCATGCCCGAGGTGCAGCTCGCTGCCGGTCGGATCGATCCCGAACTTTACGTGCAGGCGGCCGCCGCGCTCGAGGCGTTTCTGCAGCTCTTCGCGCGAAACGACGTGCTCGCAACCGTCGACGAGCATCTCCGCTGCCTCGGATGGATTCATGCCTTGAGCTCGACGATCGTCACGCCGCTTCCACCTTCATTTTCATTGCCGTAGCGAAAACTCCGCACGTTTGGATAGGTTCGCAAGAATTCTTGCAATCCTCGCCCGAGCAATCCCGTCCCCTTCCCGTGAATGAGCCGCAGCGGCGAATGCCCGAGCAGCTGTGCTTCGTCGAGCCACTGTTCGACGACCGGCTGTGCTTCCATGAAGCGTTTTCCGCGCACGTCGATCTCAGGCATCGCGCGAGAGGCGACGTCGAGCGCCGGCGAGGCACTCGCAGGTGCACGCTTTGCGCTCGAAGGCGTCGCCGGCAAGAGATCGTCCTTCGACACGGTCGTACGCATCGGGCCAATCTGCACGACCGCTTCGCCGCTCGGCTCGTCGAATCCGACAACGGTGCCTTCTTGTTCGAGACTTCCGACAATGACCCGATCGCCGATGCGGACGTTCTCGGCACGCTGCGCCTCGCGCGCGTGCGCATCGATTCCAAGGTCGTGGTGCAGCTGATCGATCGCACGACCGAGTGCAGCGCTCTGTGACGGTGTGACTTTCGCACGCCGGCGTTCGCTCGAATGGCGGTCCAGATCGCGCACGAACTCGCGAAGCGCCGTCGTCAGACGCTGATCTGCTTCACGCGCGAAACTCCGCCGGTCGCTTTCCAACTGATCGCTGCGCCGCTTGGCGTCGGCTTCGAGCTGCTCGAGACGCGCACGCTCGCGTCCGACTGCGTCGCGTTCGGCGGCCGCCGCCGCGTTGATTTGGGCCAGTTCGGCGAGAGCCCGATCGTAATCGCGCTCGTTCGAGCTGAGGATCGTTTCGGCGCGATCGACGACGGCCGGATCGACCTCCATCGCGCGAGCCAGCGGAAACGCAAGCGATTGTCCCGGCGCGCCGAGCTCGAGCTGATATGTCGGCGCGTAGGTTTGCGGATCGAAACGAACGCTCGCGTTGCGTACGTACGGTGTGTCGTGCGCGAACAGCTTGAGCTCGCCCGCGTGCGTCGTCGCAACGATCAACGCTCCCAGCCCAAGCAGCCGTTCCAGAATGGCAACCGCGAGCGCCGCACCCGCACTCGGCTCCGTCCCACCACCGATTTCATCGACGAGAACCAGCGCGTGCGCTCCCGCATCGCGTAGGATTTCCGCATACCGCCGCAAGTGCTCCGAAAAGGTCGATGCGTTTTGCGCGATCGACTGCTCGTCGCCGATGTCGGCGAATATCCGCTCGAAGCGCCCGATCGTGCTCTGCGGTCCCGCCGGGAGATGCATACCGCAGTATGCCATCATCACGAACAAGCCCGTCATCTTGAGGGTGACGGTTTTGCCGCCCATGTTCGGTCCGCTGATCAGAAGCATGCGCGTTTGCGCGTCGAGTCGCAACGACTGCGGCACGGCGCGTTCGCCTAAGAGTGGATGTCTGCCGTTCTCGATCGCGACGACGCGCGCGTCCTCGAATTGCGGCGGCTCGGCCCGCTGACTCTCGGCAAGGCGCGCTTTGGCGTGAACGAGGTCGATCGTTGCAAAGATCCCGACGTCGATCTCGATCTGATCGGCGTGGTTGCCGACGAGCGACGAGAGCTCGGCGAGAATGCGTGCGACCTCGTGCTCTTCCTGGGTCCGAAGCGCGCGCAAGCGATTGTTGACTTCCAGCGTTTCCAGCGGCTCGACGAAGTACGTTTGTCCGGTCGCACTCGAATCGTGCACGATTCCCTTGAACGCGCTCGCAAACTCGGCTTTCACCGGAACCACGAAACGCCCGTCGCGCACCGTTACGACGTCGTCTTGAAGCATCGAACGATAACGCTGCGAGCGCGCGATCGCGGTCGTCCGCTCGCGTGCCTCGGCCCCCGCCGACGCGATCCCTCGCCGCAGCCGAGTCAGCTCCCCGGAGGCCCGATCGAGGACCTCGCCGCGGTCGCCGATCGCATCGTCGATGCGTTTCGCTACTTCTGGAAGTGGAACGAATCCGGTACACAGTGCCACCAGCCGCGCACCGCCGCTTTCGCGAACGCGCCGCACTGCCGCGTTGGCCGCCGCAATACCGCTGCCGATGGCACGCAGATCGAGTGGCGCAATCGGTGCACCGCGCTTGGCGGTTGCGACCGCTTCTTGCATCTCGATGACGCGCCCGAGCGAAAACCCCTCGCCGATAAGCGCGCGCATCTCGGAGGTTTCCTCGAGTGCGATTCGCGCCGCATCAAAGTCACCGCGAGGTACGAGGCCGCGCGCCCACACCGTTGCCCGATCGCTATGCGTGTGCGTCGCCAGACGCTCGCAGATTGCGGCCCAGTCCAAGACGTCGCACGTGCGTGCGTCGCACAGCGAGTTAGCCGCTGCCAATCGCCTCCCGCAGGAGCTCGCTCACCATCGCGGGATTTGCCTTGCCGCGGCTCGCTTTCATGACTTGGCCGAGCAGAAACTGCAGCGCACGATCCTTGCCCTTGCGGATCTCTGCGACCGTGTCCGCATTGTTCGCAATGACGTCGTCGACGAAGCGTTTGATCTCGTCGCGGTTACTGACTTGGCCCAGACCTTCCGCCTCGATGACGTCAACAGTCAAGACCTCACCGGACCAGACCCTGGGGAACAAGTCCTTTGCCGCCTTCGATGTAATGGTTCCGTTGTCTAACAGATTGACGAACGCAGCGCCACTCGCTGGAACGCTCCAAAGGGAACTCACTCCTTCCGGCGGCCCCGATAGGCCGAGTTCATTCATCTTCTGCGCAACATCGCCAAGGAGAAAATTCATGAATGAAATGGGCTGCGGAGGGTTATCGTGGCGCGTCGTCACGATGTCAAAAAGGTCGCTCAAGTACGGCGCGTCAACCAGCTGCGCAGCGCGGCGGCTCGGCATCTTTAAATCGTCGACGTAGTGCGCGTACTTCGAATACGGCGTCGCGGGCAGACTTTTCTTTATTCCGTCTATCCACCCCGGAGAGAATTCGAGTGGCGACAAATCCGGATCGGGAAAGTATCTATAGTCATGCGCTTCCTCTTTGGAGCGCTGACTATGCGTATCGCCGGCCGATTCATCCCATCCACGCGTCTCCTGAATCACTCGGCCGCCGGATTCTAGGATGCCCCTCTGGCGTTCGATCTCTTTCTCGATTGCGAGTCGAACCGACCGAAATGAATTCATGTTCTTTATCTCGGTCTTGGTTCCAAGTTCCGTGCTGCCAACGGGTCTTAGCGACACGTTAGCATCGCATCGTAACGAGCCTTCCTCCATTTTGACGTCGGAAATGCCAAGTTGCACAAAGGTTCGCTTGAGCGCCTCGAGGTACCCAACGGCTTCCTCAGCGGATCGTAAGTCTGGCTCTGATACGCACTCCATAAGAGGGACGCCCGCGCGATTGAAGTCCACAAGCGAATAGGAGCTTCCCGAAAGACGTCCGTCCGCCGAGCCCGCATGCGTCGACTTGCCTGTATCTTCCTCGAGGTGGATTCGATTGAGGCGACAATGGCGTCGCTCGTCATTTTCCAACCAAAACAGTACGTTGCCACCCTTACATAGGGGCATGTCGTACTGCGAGATCTGGTAGTCTTTGGGCATATCGGGATAGAAATAGTTCTTCCGGTCGAACTTTGAGAACTGTGGAATATCGCAACCAAATGCCAGACCGGCTTTGATTGTAAGCTCAATTGCTTTTTTGTTTGGCACGGGCAATGCACCGGGCAAACCTAGACACACCGGGCAGACTCTTGTGTTTGGTTCGCCGCCGAACTCATTCTTGCAGCCGCAGAACATCTTGCTGACTGTCTTCAGCTCCACATGACACTCAAGCCCAATAACTGGTTCGTATTTCAGGATTTTATCGGACGCGATTGCCATCGTTAAGCCCTCACACCGATGCGCGGGCTGTGTTTCTTCGCGTGTAGCGTGGCGCGCTCATACGCGTGTGCGGCGCCGAGGAGCAATGTCTCGCCGAATAGCGGTGCGGTGAGCTGCAAACCGAGCGGCATTTCTGCGTCGCCGTCATCGGGACGCGCCCATCCACAGGGGACGGATACGGACGGCAAGCCCGCAAGCGAGACCGGAATCGTGTAGTAGTCCATCAGGTACATGCTGATGGGATCGCTCTTCGCGCCGAGGCGGAATGCGGGAGCTGCGGCAGCCGGCGACGCGATTACGTCGCATGCACCGAACGCGTTCTCGAAGTCGGCGGCGATCTTTGTGCGCGCCTTTTGCGCCTTCAAATAATAGGCGTCGTAGTAACCGCTTGAAAGCGCGTGCGTGCCGATCAGAATGCGGCGCTTCACTTCCGGACCGAAGCCGGCAGCGCGCGTGCGGTCGTACGTTTCGGTCATATCGTTGCCTTCGACGCGCAACCCATATCGCACGCCGTCGAAGCGCGCCAGGTTCGACGAGCATTCGGCCGGCGCAATCAAATAGTACGTCGCGATCCCGTAGTCCGCGGTCGGCAAACCGATCTCGACGATCTCCGCGCCCAACCGCTCCAAATCGGCGTACGCCTGCGCGTACACGCTGTCAATCGCCGAGCCGAGCGACTTGGCCTGATACTCCTTGACGATGCCGACGCGCAGCCCTTTGAGATCCTCACGCAAGCTCGACGCGGTGTTCTCGTGCGGAACATCGACGCTGGTCGCATCCATCGGATCGTGTCCTGCAAATGCATCGTACGCGAGCGCCGCATCCTCGACGGTGCGCGTCAGCGGTCCGATCTGATCTAAGCTCGAGGCAAACGCGATCAGGCCATAACGCGACACGCGCCCATAAGTCGGCTTGAAGCCGACGATATTGCAGAATGCGGCAGGCTCGCGAATCGAGCCGCCCGTATCGCTGCCGAGTCCGATCGTGCTTTCGTATCCTGCGACCGCGGCGGCGCTTCCGCCCGAGCTTCCGCCCGGGACGCGCTGCGCGTCGTACGGATTGCGCGTCACGCCGAGCGCGGAATTTTCACACGAGCTGCCCATCGCAAATTCGTCGAGATTCGTTTTGCCGATCGGAATCGCGCCGGCATCGAGTATTCGCTGAACGGCTGTAGCCGTATATGGCGCACTCCAATCGCCGAGAATCTTCGAACCGCACGTGGTGCGCGTTCCGCGCAAGCACATGTTGTCTTTGACGGCAACTGGAACGCCCGCGAGCGGTAAACGTTCGCCGGCCTTGACGCGTGCATCCACACGCTCGGCGTGCTCGCGCGCCAGCTCTTCGGTCAGCATGAGGAACGCGCCGATCTCGCCGTCGGCTCGGCGAACGTGCTCGAACGTCGCGTCGATGATCTCGCGCGCCGAGTGTTCGCGCGCGTTGACCTTGCGTGCCAACTCGGCCGCGGTCATCTCGATGAGCGAATCCGCCATCTAAGCCTCCCCGATGATTCGGGGGACGCGAAAGTATCCGCCCTGCGTGCGCGTCGCGCCGGCCAGCGCTTCGTCGCGCGGCAGGCAGGGCGCGAGCGCATCCTCGCGATCGACGTTGCGCGATTCGATCACTTGCGCCGTCGCAGCGACATCCGAAGTATCGAGCTCGTTGAGCGCGGCGACGTGACCCAGGATGTCGGCGAGTTGCGCGCCATAGGTACGCGCCTCATCGTCGGTAAGGGCAATGCGAGCAAGCTTTGCGACGTAGCGGACGTCAAGATCGGGGCTGGCCATAAGCTAAGGCGAATTCTCCCTAAGCAGCATCCTGCCTTCGCACGCGAGCAAGCGTCTCGACGTGACCCGTCTGCGGAAAGAAGTCAAAGGGGGTGGTCTCCTCGAGCGTGTAGCCGCCCGCGCGGAGATGCGCAAGGTCGCGTGCCAGCGTCGCGGGATTGCACGAAAGGTACCAGATCGCGGGTATCCCGGCGGCAATCAGCGCGTCGAGCGTTTTCACGTCGCTGCCCTTTCGCGGCGGATCGAGGAATGCAACGTCCGCATGCAAGGCCGTGCGCCCATCGGACCGTGCGAGCACCGACTCGACGCGTCCGCACAAAAACTTCGTTCGTTCGCCGACGCCGTTCAACGATGCGTTGGTTTGCGCCTCACGCACGGCCGCCGGATTTTCCTCGATTCCCGTCACCTGCGCGCCGCCGAGCGCAAACCAGATCGAAAACGTACCCGCACCGCAATACAGATCCAGAACGCTTGCGGGCCGCGGCAGCTGCGCGAGCTTCTCGAACAAGCGCTCGACCATCGCGCTATTGATTTGAAAGAACGATGCAGCCGAGACGCGGTACCGCGCATGACCTCCGCCCGGAAGGGCGATACGCTCTTCCATCTCGACCTGTCCCCACACTTGGCGCTGCTTGCGGCCGAGAATCGCATTTGCGCTCTGCGGGGAAAAGGAGTTGCTGATTCCCTTTGTGCCCGGTAAACGTTTCGCCAGGTCGGACGCAAGCGATGCAATGCGCGGCGACGGTTGGTCCGTCGTCAGTGCCGTGACGCTTTCACCCGTCGACGAGCCGGCACGCGCGATGACGTGCTTGACGCCCACGAACGCCGGTCCGAGCTTCGGATCGCCGGCGGCTTGCGCGAGCGCACCAATCTCGCTATCGAGTTGCGGCAAGACGACCGGGCATGCCGTAATCGGCACGAATGCGTGACTGCGCATTTGATAAAACCCAAATGCGATCTGATTATCGGGACGTTCGACGACGAGCGCCATCTTGTTGCGATACGCGCGCGGGACGTCCATGCCCACGGTGGGCGCTACTTGTACGGATGCAAAACCACCGATCCGCTCCAGCGCATCGCGCACGAGACGCGATTTCCACGTCAGCTGCGCCGCGTACGAAAGATGTTGCACCTGACATCCGCCGCACGTTCCGAATACAGGGCAAAACGGCGTCGCACGCTCGGGTGATTCCTCGGTGATCTCGACCATCTCACCGACCGCGTACGATTTCTTGACCTCGAGGATGCGAATCCGCGCGCGTTCGCCGGGAAGCGGTCCCCATACGAAGACGACTTGCGCGTCTACTCGACCGACGCCCTGACCGTTTGCAAGCAGGTCCGTGAAGCGAACGTCGTGTTCGCTGCCGATCTCTATTTTTGTTCTTCGAGGGCCCGCAGGAGCCGGTTCGCCTCGTCGATCAAGGCCTCGATCCGTTGCGTCGTCGGATCGGCGGGCGGGCGCCGTAGCGCGGAACGTATGACGACATAGGTCAGTGCAGCTGAAACGCCGGCGACGCCCAGCCAGAAAATCGTGCGGCGCAGCGTCGCATCCCGCGCGGATTTGGACTCCGGTGGGACGCCATTACCTTGTGCGTGTTCAGTCGGCGTCTGCATCACGCATCTTCTTTATCCGCGCCAACGGTGGGCGCCTCCGCGCCAAGCACCCTTTCGACGTCCAAGAGAATGATCAAGCGTTCATCAACTCTACCGAGCGCGCCCACGAACTCGTTTGCGAGGCCCTCGAGCACCCCTTCGCTTCGATCGATCTGGTCGACCGGAATGCGGACGACTTCGCGGACTTCATCGACGATCATACCGATGCTTCGCGCACCGATTTCCGCCACGATGATGCGCGCACTCTTAGTCGGGATTGCGTGCGGCATGCCGAGGCGCGTCCGCAGATCGACGACCGGCACGAGCTGACCGCGCAGGTTGATGATTCCCTCGACGTGCGCAGGGACACGCGGTACGCGCGTGATCGGAACCAGACGATCGATCTCACGGACCTCCGTGATATCGATCCCGAATTCGTTGCCTTCCAACGCAAAGACGACGACTTGCTGCGTATCGGAGGTCGTTCTCATCGCTGATGCATGGCTCCGGAAACGACAATCGATCCCGGTCCGCGATGGACTTCGCTGATCAACGCGTTAGGATCCACGATCAGCGCAATCGATCCGTCCCCCAGAATTGTGCCGCCGGCAATGCCCGCGACCGGACCAACCAATTCGGAAAGCGGTTTCACGACGATCTCCTGATCGCCGACGAACTCGTCGACTACGAGTCCCACTTCACGATTGGCAGCGCGTAGCACGACGACGAGCACGTCATCGTCTTTCTCCGGTAATGCTCCGAGCTCGAAAAATTCAGCGCCGCGGATAAGGGGCAGCACCTGCTCGCGATGCGCGAACATCTCACCGGTCTGCGTGTCGGCTATTTCGGCCGCGTCGATCCGCAACGACACGCTGACCGCGTCGAGCGGTATTGCATAGAGCTCGCCGGCAATACGTACGAGCAACGCCCCAAGAATCGCAAGCGTCAAAGGCAGACGAATCGTAAACGTCGTGCCGAGCCCGGGACGCGAAGCGACTTCGAGCGTCCCCGAAAGGCGGCCGATCGCACGGCGCACGACGTCCATCCCGACGCCGCGCCCTGATAGCTCGCTGACGCTACGCGCCGTTGAGAAACCTGGAACGAAGAGCAGCTCCAACAGCTCGCGTTCCGTTTGCCGGGCGTCCGGGTTGATGAGCCCAAGCGCAATCCCGCGCTCTCTGACGCGGTCTAGATTGACGCCTCCGCCGTCGTCGGAGATTTGCACGACGACGCTATTCCCTTCGTGCGCAGCCCGAAGCTCGATCCTTCCAGCCTCCGGCTTTCCGCACTCGCGCCGGCGCTTCGGCGATTCAATACCGTGATCGATGCAGTTGCGAACCAGGTGCATGAGCGGTTCGCCGATCTCGTCGACGATCGTCTTGTCGAGGTCGGTCTCCGCGCCTTCGATGGTCAGCTCGATCTCTTTTCCATGCGATTTCGCCAGGTCGCGCACGACGCGCGGAAAGCGTTCGAACACACCGGAGATGCGCACCATGCGCGCGTGCATCACGGCTTCTTGAAGGTCCGTGCTGGTTCGCGCCAGCAACGCGGACGCGGCGTTGAGATCGGCGAACAGCTTGGCCGGATCACCGTCGTCGCGCGCAAGCGCCGTCCCGATCTGCATGATCCGGTTCTTCGTGATCACCAGCTCGCCGACGAGATCGAGCAGCACATCGAGACGCGCGATGTCGACCCGGATCGTCCGCGGACGCGATTTCGCAGAGGCTGCACCGCCGCGCTCAGCCGCGACTTGCGGGCTTTCATTCTCTTCGGGGCCTGAGAGCCGAAGCACGACCGTATCCAGGCGTTCCGCAAAACCAATGCCGGTTTGCGGCACCGGCGTCCCGTCGACGCCGGCGCGGATGTACGCGTTGAGCAGATCGCGCCCTTCGAACAAGATCTCGATGAGGACGCTGGAGACCGGAAGCCGTCCGTTACGCACCAAATCGCAGACGTTCTCGAGCTTGTGCGCGAACGCCGAGACGTCGTGCAGCTCGAGCATCCCGGCGCTGCCTTTAATCGTGTGCAACGCGCGAAACAATGAATTAATAATCTCAGGGTCGGTGCGCGAGGACGCTGCCAGCGGCTCGAGCTTGAGCAGATCGGCGTCGACCTGCTGCAGCAGCTCGTCCGATTCGTCTTTGAAGTACCGGATAAGCTCGCTTCGGTCGAACGAGTCGTCGTTCACCCGACGCCGAACGCAGCCAGAAGCGGCTCGAGTGAACCGGCCTCCGGGACGAAGACGAGATGTCCGCAGATCTTTGCGCCGCGGTCCAAGAACGTCGATTCGACGAACAACACGTCGCGTTGCAGCTCGCTGGGCATCAGTGCCGCAAAGGTCGCCTGCAGCGACCCATATGAGATCACGGGAACGGATGGGATCATATTCGTTCCGGTCAGCTGCACGACGGCGCTCAGGTACGACGACGCGACGATATTGGCTAACTCTTTGAGCGTCGTCTCAACGACGGCGTCGTAGAGCTGTAGATCGCCGCCGACGCGTTTGAGAAACATTCCCACAAAATCGAGTGCGTCTTTATGATCGAACAGCACGACCAAATGTCCCGGGATCCCCCCGCGGACGTACACGTGCAAGACTGCGAAGATGCTTGTGTCGGTGACGCGCGAGTAGAGCGCGCCGAACCGGATGACCTCGGCTCGCGGCGCGTCCAGCTTAATCGTGGTGTTGAGCAGCTGAGAGAGCGCTGTGGCTGCATGTCCTGCTCCGATGTTCGCAACTTCCTTGAGCGCATCGATTTGCAGATCCGTGAGCCGCAGCATTTCACTCACGACTCGGTGCCGTTTACCAGCTTACTGATCACTTCGAGGATCTCGGCCGGCCGGAACGGCTTGGTAAGTCGGGCGCTTGCTCCGGCATCGAGCGCCTCTTTGAACAACGTTTCCTGGCCCATCGACGTACACATGACGATCTTGGCGTTGGGATCTTCCGCTCTGATGAGCTTCACCGCACCGATCCCATTAACTCCCGGCATCACCATGTCCATGGTGACAACGTCGGGACGCAGGCTCTTGTACTTCTGGGCTGCGTCCTCGCCGTTTTGCGCCTCACCGACGACCTCGAATCCATTCTTCGAAAGAATGTCCTTGATCATCATGCGCATGACCACCGAATCGTCGACGATCAAAACGCGGGCTTTGCTCATGTGGCGACCGGTTCGGGTTCATCGCTGGTCGAGATTTGTCCGATCGATTCGACTCGCAGACCCGGCGCGATCTCAGAGTACGAGAGCACGACGAGCGACGGTGCGGCGCGTTCGGTGAGGCGTTTGAGCGCCAACCGGATCGTCGGCGAGCACAGCACGATCGGATGCAGACCCGCGGCCTGAGCGGCTTGAATCTGTCTGGTGAGCGACGTATAGATTTTCGCGACGGTTTGCGGATCGAGCAACGCGTACGCGTCCTCGCCTCTGCGAACCGCTTCGCCGAGCAGCGTCTCGAGACGCGGGTCGACCGTGATAACCGAGAGCAATCCGTCTTCCGAGTACTCGGCGCAGATGTGACGCGCGAGCGCCACGCGGACGCGTTCGGTGAGGTAATCGATGTCTTTGCTTTGCCGCGCGCCGTCCGCTAGCGATTCCAGAATCAAGAGCAGATTGCGGACTGGAATCCGCTCGCGCAAGAGATTCTGCAAAACGCGTTGGACTTCGCCGACCGTCAGCAGGTTGGGGATGAGCTCTTCGATCACGACCGGATAATGCTGCTTGACGTTGTCGAGCAGCGAGCTGGTCTCTTGACGTCCGAGCAGATCCGGCGCGTGCGACTTGATGATCTCGGTGAGATGCGTCGCGATGACGCTGGTCGGATCGATAACGGTGTATCCGGCCATTTCCGCATCGCCGCGTCCACTTTCCGGAATCCACAGCGCAGGCAGGTTGAACGCGGGCTCGGTCGTCGGGATACCTTCGATCGGCTGCGTCGCGGTGCCCGGATTCATCGCGAGCAAGCGGCTGACCATGACTTCCGCGCGGGCGACTTCCAAGCCGTAGATCTTGATCACGTACGTGGACGGCTTGAGCTGCAGGTTGTCGCGAACGCGAATCGGCGGAACGACGATACCGAGCTCGCGCGCTGCGTGCCGGCGAATCATCGTGATCCGTTCCAGCAAATCGCCGCCTTGTGCGACGTCGACGAGCGGGATGAGGCCGAAGCCGATCTCCAGCTCCATCGGATCGTACGAGAGCAGCGGCACAACCGACTCGGCGGGTTTGACCGCAGGTTGCGCCGTGACGCCGGGTTGCACGCCTGGCGCGTTCGGGCCGCCGGCGAGGGCCGGAATGACGCCATCGGAGGCCCGCGGCAGCAAACCTTTCCTCTGCAGGTCGCGCTGGCGCAGGAAGATGACGAACATGACGCCGGCCATCAGGAACATCCAGATCGGCGGCAGACCGGCGAAACCGAAGACGACCAAGAGGACCGACGTGATCGCAATCGCGCGCGGCTCTTGGATGATTTGGCGCGTCAGCTCGTTGCCGAAGTTCATCTCGGACGCGGCGCGCGTCACGATGATACCGGTCGCGGTCGACATCAACAGCGCCGGAATCTGGGTGACGATACCTTCACCGACGGTCAGCAGCGTGAAGCGTTGCAGCGCTTGAATGAGCGTCATGCCCTGCTGCAAGATTCCGACCACAAAGCCGCCGATGATGTTGACGAACACGATGATGACGGCCGCAACCGCGTCGCCGCGGACGAACTTCGACGCACCGTCCATGGCGCCGTAGAAGTCGGCCGAGCGTTGAATGTCGCGGCGGCGCTGCCGCGCATCGGACTCCGTGATCAATCCGGCGTTCAGGTCGGCGTCGATCGCCAGCTGTTTACCGGGCATGGCGTCCAACGTGAAACGGGCGGCGACTTCCGCGACGCGTCCGGCACCGTTCGTGATGACCACGAACTGGATAATGATCAAAATCGCAAAGATGATGATACCGACGGCATAGTTGCCGCCGACGACGACGTTACCGAATGCCTCGATGACGCGACCGGCATAGCCGTGCAGCAGAATCAAACGCGTTCCGCTGATGTTCAGCGACAGACGGAACAGCGTGATGATGAGCAGCAACGTCGGAAAGACGCTGAAGCTCAGCGCGTTCTCGGTATAGAGCGTCGTGAGCAGGATCAATACTGCCGCTGTGATGTTCAGCGTAAGCAGAAGGTCGAGCAGCTCCGGCGGAATCGGAATGATCATCAGGCCGATGATCAAAACCGTTGCCGCCGCAATCCACATCCCGGAAGTCTGGGCGAGGCGGTCAATGACGCTGCTGCCCTGGCGGTTTCCCGCTGGGACCGGTGCTCGAGATGCCGCCATTAGTATCGTTCCTTTCGCATTACGCGATAGTCTGCCGTTTGAGACGGTAGACGAACGCGATCACTTGTGCCGTTGCCGCGTACAGCTCCGAAGGCACGGGATGATCGAGCTCGACTTTGTAGTACAGGGTACGCGCCAGAGGCGCGTTCTCGACGATGGGTACGTTGTGCTCCTTGGCCAGCTCGCGGATGCGACGTGCCATGAGGTCCGCGCCTTTTGCCGTTAGGACCGGCGCTTCCATCGTGATCTCGTTCCATTCGAGCGCGCACGCAAAGTGCGTCGGGTTGGTGACGACGACGGTCGCTTTGGGGACAGCGGTCATCATGCGCTTGCGCGCTGCAGCACGCGCACGGTTTTTCACAGCTTGTTTGGCTTCGGGCGCGCCTTCGGCCGAACGCTGCTCGTCCTTGACTTCAGCCTTGCTCATCTTCATTGAGTCTTCGAACTGCCACCGCTGATAACAGAGATCCAAAAGCGCCATGGCAACCAAGAACAATGAGAATCGCAGGGCGACCGTGTAGATCAGACCCTCGATCACGACGACCCAATCGTGGGGCGAGTTGCGCGCCGCATTGAAGATCGTCGCCAGCTGCCCATGAACGGCACTGTATATGATGACGGCGACCGCCAGTAGCTTGATGATTTGTTTGGCGAGCTGAACCGCAGTCGACTTTGAGAATAGGACGTTGCG
>Ga0181537_10001443_pt1 | contig 21969 bp, 13 predicted proteins | sample PEATcosm2014_Bin_39_FD_119765 | JGI IMG/M metagenome (GOLD analysis project Ga0181537, IMG submission 119765) | Peatland microbial communities from MTU Mesocosm Facility, Houghton, MI, USA - PEATcosm2014_Bin23_10_metaG | ecosystem: Environmental > Terrestrial > Soil > Wetlands > Peat | place... | reverse complement strand
GGCGGTTAGTACATTGGCCTTGATGCGCAGGCTGGAGGCCAGCAGTTCCTGCTGTGGTACCCGCTGGGCGATGGCAATTGCGGCATCGGCCAGCAGCAGGGCGTTCGCGGTATTCGCGCGAAATTCCGCCTGAGTCGCGGCGTTCAATTCCAGAACGATTTTGGCGCGGACGAGTTTGTGTTTTCGCAGATACGCCAGACGACTCTTCTCGTCCGCAAGCGACGACCAAGCGGCCAAAAGCTGTGGCGCGACACCGGACGAGGTAGCCTGCGAACTCAAGCGAAGCCCAACTCGCCAAGCCGCTTGCGCAGACTATCGAGGCATTTCTGGCGCAGCAGCCCGATGGAGCCTTGGGCCAAGCCGAGGCTGGCGGCCACCTGGGCATAAGGACGTTTGGGCTCTTCGTAAAACAACATATGCACCAGTTCGCGGCAACGCGGCGCCAGATCGTGGAGCGCCTGGCGCAACATGTGGTCTTCCTCGATCTGGCGCAGGCTGGCTTCTGCTTCGGCTGGCACGCTCGCTTCGTGCAGATACGGCGATTCTTCGTCGTCCTGCGACACCATGCGGATATTGAACCGCTTGCGGTGAAAGCATTTGTGCGCGGTCACCTGCATCAGCCACTTGGGCAAGGCCTGCGGGTCGCGTAATTTGGGAAGCTCCTGGATTAAGTCGAGGCACACGGCCTGGAAGATGTCCGCCGCTTCTTCACGTGAAAAGTCATAACGCAGCGGAATCGAGTAAATCAGGTTTTTGTACTTGTCGATGAGCTGATTCCAGTCTTCTTCACGATACGCCAAGCAGCCGCGCACGAGTTCCTGGTCGGATTTGGCTGGCGTTTCGGTTGCGGCGGTCCTAGCGGGCTTTCCCTTTACGGGCATTGGGCCGCTCCGGTGCGCCGCAGGAATAGTTGGTCGGCATTCCACAGGACGTAAGGCTCGAGAATCGCCGGATGAAAATTGCCCACCGTGGATTGCGCGGCGACCAGTATGTTTGGGCTCACCAGAAAAATGAGCGGCAGGTTTTGCGCGGCAAGCTCCTGCACGCGGTCGTAGAGCTTTTTGCGCGCCGCCGGGTCGCTAGTGGTCATTTGCGCTTCCATCAAGCGATCGACTTCCGCCTCCCACGCGGTGGCCGGCTTGGTTTCGCCGAGATCCCACAAATGGGTTTCGCCACTGGAAAGCCAGAGATTCATTTCCGGGGTGGGATCGACGTCGCCGTTCACGAGATTCATCAGGACCGCTTCGTAGTCCTTGGTGTTGAGCAGGCGGTCCACCAGCGCGCGGAATTCCATGGGCACCACTTGCACGTCCATTCCGAGTTGGCGCAAATCATCTTGCGCCAGCGCCGCCAGTTTCGAGCGCTGCGCGTTGGAGGAACTCACCAGGATGGAGAATTGGACCGGGCGATGTTGCAGGTCGAGCAACGCCCCGCCGGAGTTCCAGGAATATCCCGCATCCCTGAGAGTCTGCCGGGCTTTCTCGATGGAGCGCTCAGGGTGCGGCAGTTTGTCGTTCAGCCACAACTTGTCGCCGGGCGTGACATGGCCCCAGATGGGGGTAGCCCGGCCGCCGTAGACCAGTCGCGCCATCGCCCGTCGGTCCATCGCGAGGGAAACGGCTTGGCGAAATTGCAAGTCGCGAAACCAAGTCTGTTTCGCGGTGAGTTCGGCGAACTTGGCCGCGTCCAATTGGTTCTGGTTGAACACGAGAAACTGAAATTCGAGTCCGGGACCTAAATCCAGGAGGCATTGGCCTTTGGTTTTGGCGTCTTTCTGGAGCACGGCAAAATTGTCGGCGTTGACGCGCTCGAGCAGGTGCGTCTCGCTGGTTTGAAATTTGATGACCTGGGAGTCCTCATTCGCGACAAAGACAAACGTTAACTCGGAAAGGTACGGAAGGGGTTTTCCGTTTTGGTCGCGCTTCCAATAATTCGGATTGCGCTCGAGGACGAGCTGCTGGCCGGGAACGTAGAGCTTCAGCCGGAAAGGCCCGAGGCCAGCTAATTCTTGCGGCTGCGCGGTGGTTCCCCACGCCTGAGCCAAGCGTCCCTCGCGATAGGCTGGCTCGAGCAAATGTTTCGGCAACATGGCCAGGCCGTCGAACAGGCGCTCGGCAGGACCGTACGGTTTTGCCAAATCGAACTCGACGGTATAGTCGCTCAGCTTCTTGACGCTAATGGGGTGATCGTCGATTACCAGCAGATCCCGCTGCGGGGAATGAAGCTTTTCGTCCAAATACAGCGCGAAGGAAAAAACCACATCGTCTGCCGTGAAGGGCGCGCCATCGGAAAATTTCAGCCCTTGGCGCAACTGGAGGACGTAGCGTTTTCCGTCCGGAGAAATAGTCCACGATTTGGCGAGCGCCGGCTCGGTACGCTGCGTGGCGCGATTGATGTGCACGAGGTCGGCGTTCAGCGCGCCAATGACCTCTCGTGAGGTGGCATCGACGGAGAGGATGGGGTTCAGCGTCTTGGGTTCGGAGCGCAAAGCCACGACCAGTCGGCCGCCGGCCTGGCCTTCCCCGGCTTCGATAGCATAGTCTTGCGGCGCCGCGCTGAGGCGACTTGCAGCGGCGCCAGCGGCCAGGGAACCGGCTACCAGCAGCATAAAACGCGTTGGCCACCGGTTCACGAGCGCACCTCTCCGAGTGCTTCTTGCACGGTTGTCGAAGCCCAGTGATAGGCGAGAAACAACAGCACGAGCGCGAATGCCGGAAGGCACAGCCACCAATAGGAGCGCAACACGCTGTATTTTTGCATGGGGATCAGCAAGTTGCCCCAAGTCGGAATTGGTTCTCCCACGCCGAGGCCTAGAAACGACAAGGTGACCTCCGCCAGCACGAATTGCGGTATCAGCAGGGCGGCGGTGGTCAGCAGCACGCCATAGGTTTCCGGAAAGATGTGATAACGCAGGACGTGAAAATTGGAAGCGCCCATGGCGCGGGCAGCCAGCGCAAAATGTCTTTCTCTTGCGCTCAGTACGATTCCGCGCACGAGCCGCGCGGGCCGCGCCCAGGCCACCAGGCCAACCACGACAATAAAGAGCAAGAATGCGTCCGTGGTCTTGATACGGAGGGGAAGAATGGCGCGCACAGCAAAGAGAAGATACAGCCACGGGAGCGCCAGGAAGAGTTCCGACGTCCGCATGATCACCGCGTCCGTCCACCCGCTGTAGAAACCAGAGAGCACGCCGAGGAGCGCGCCGACCGAAAGCGCGGCCGATGCCCCGAGGATACCCGCGAAAAGGGAAATGCGGCCGCCGAAAAGGATGCGCGACAATTCGTCCCGGCCGAAGTCGTCGGTGCCAAACAAAAAGATGTGGCCGGGACTTTGGACGCCAAACAGATGAACGTGGGCGTTCCACGGGCCGACAATCTGGAAGGCATTGCCACGCACGAAAAGTCGAAGCGGATACGCTTGCGTTACGTCTTCCGTGTATCCGTCGCTGCCGTCGACGTTAGGCTGCAGCGGGTGGACGAAGGGCCAGGCGTGCCAGGCCCCCGTCGCATCGATAAAGTGCAGTCGCGTGGGCGGGGCGAAGGGCAAGTCGCGATTTTGCTGCGCGAAATCATACGGCGCGAAAAAACCCGGGAGCAACAGTGCGAGGTGTAGCAGCACGAGGAAGGAAAGTAGAATGACGGTGCGCAGATTCCTGGGCATGGTTAGACCGCGCGAACACGCGGGTCGCTCCAATACAGCAAAAGGTCAGCGATGAGATTGCCGAATACCAGAAACACCGCGGAGAGCATTACGACGGCCATCACCACGCAGGTATCGCGCGCGAGCATGGCTTCGAGCATAAGCGGGCCAAGCCCCGGCCAGCTTAAGACCACTTCAATCAGGAGGGATGTGCTGAGCAAAGCGCCGATGGAAAATCCCAGCAACGAAATCAGGGAGTTCGCCGCTGCGGGTAACGCATGGCGGTAGACGATGCGGGCAGTTCCGATTCCGAAGGCGCGCGCGGATGCGAGAAATGGCGCGTCCAGGACCGCGGAAATCGCGGTGCGCACATAACGAATCAAGAAGGGGGCAGCTCCCAAGGCCAGGGCCAGCACCGGAAGAATCAGATGCTGCGCAAGGTCCCAGGCTTTCCTGGACATCGTCAGCTCGGCAGATCCAAGCGAGAACATCCCGCCGGTGGGAAACCAGCGCGTACGTTCGGCCAACCACAAGAGCAGCAGCGCAAGTACCAGTTCGGGGATGGCCAGCAAGATCGCGGTGATGCCGCCGCCGAGGCGGTCCAGCCACCGGCCGCGATGCAGAGCCTCCACAATCCCCCACGGAACGGCGATCATCCACGCAAGAATTGTCGCGAGCGCGGTCAGAAGCAGCGTGTTGCGCGCACGCGGCCACAGGAGCGTGCCGACGCGGCAGCGGTAGGAGACGGAATAGCCGAATTCCCCGCGCAGAATCGAGGCGAGCCAGTGGGCGTAGCGCGTGGGCCAGGGCAAGTCGACGCCGAATTCGGCCTTAAGCGCGGCCACGGCTTGGGGGGAGATCTGCGGATTCAGCCGCAGTTCGTCAAACACATTTCCGGGCGCCGCGGAAAGCAACGCAAAGGAAATGGCCGACACCCCGAGCAACAGCACCAGGGCATGCACGATCCGCCTTGTGACGCGTAGCATCTCGTTAGAAACCGGTGTTGAGGAACTCGCCTTCAGCAATTGGGAAAATCGGGACCACTATAGTTTTACGCTGGTTCCATCGGCAGGCAATTCTTAGGAGACCGGCTGTAGAGTGGCGGCTATTAACTCTGAGGGCAAAGTTCGGGGAACAAGGCGCCCGGCGTCGAGCACCGCGAAGTGGTGGGCGAGCACAGTGGCCATACGCATGTCGTGCGTGATATACAGATAGCTGATGGCGTGGCGTTGCTGCAAGTCGAGCAGCAGATTGGCCAGTTGGCCCTGCGCCGAAAGGTCCAGCGACGAGAGCGCCTCATCGAGGATGAGCAATTTGGGGCGCAATATCAGGGCGCGCGCAAGAGCGACGCGTTGGCGTTGGCCGCCGCTCAATTCGTGAGGGCGTCGCGCATGCCAGTTGGGTCCAAGCTCGACCTGTTCAAGGGCGTCTATCACGCGTCGTGTGGTTTCCGCGGAGCTCAGTCCATTTCTATGAATCGTCAGCGGCTCTCTGACGAGTTCCCTGACCGTCCAGCGCGGATTCAGGGCCGTTGACGCGTCTTGAAAGACCAAATGCATCTCTCTGCGGACATCGCTATGCGCCTCCGCCGGTAACTGGAGTATGTCCGTACCACGGAAAAGTATTCTGCCAGCACTGGGTGTTTCGAGAAGCACCAAACATTTCGCCAAGCTCGATTTGCCTGAGCCAGACGGTCCCACGAGTGCGAGCGTCTCCCCCTCGCGCAGCTCGAACGATACGTCGCGCAGGGCATGCGTCTCGGTTCGCTTCGGTCCAAAGGCGTTGCGCCGCGCGTACTCCAAAGACAATCCCTGTACCGACAGAAGTACCGGCGCCTGCGCCTGGCCCTTCGCTGGCGGCCTGTTCTCCACTAGAGATATTTCCTTACTCATATAAAAAGCACTCCACATGGGTATCCACGGGAGTGCCCTGCGCGCCGGGGTGCGCGAACTCGCACTTCTCAATCCGTTCCGAACAGCGCGGGAAAAAATTGCAGCCGCTCGCCGTTCCGCGAGGGTCGGGTGGTGACCCAGCGATGGTTCGCAGCTTCCGCCCAGGAACTCTTAGCCCGTCCTGCGGCAAAATACATGCCAGCAGACCCTGTACATAGGGATGGCGCGGATGCGTCAGAATCTGATGAGTCGGTCCCTGCTCCACGACTCGTCCCGCATACATCACGGCCACACGGTCCGTGAGTTCACGCAAGATCGTTGGGTCGTGAGTAATCAAAATCAAAGAGCGACGTCGTTCCGCCTTGAGTTTGCGAAATACTTCTAGAATCTCCCCTTCGGTCGCCGCGTCCAGAGCGGCCGTCGGTTCGTCTGCGACAATCAGTGCAGGCTCGCAAGCCAGCGCCTGCGCGATCACTACGCGCTGCTGTTGCCCCCCGCTCAGTTGGTGCGGATAAGCGTCATACATGCTGCGCCCGGCGGTGCCTGGCAGGAGGCGCTGCAGGAGGTCCTCTGCGCGAACGCGCCGGCGATGGGCGTCCCAGTTGCGGTGGGCGCGCAGCACCTCGGTGATCTGGTCCCCGACTTTCATGACGGGATTTAGCGAGAGTCCAGGCTCCTGCGGAATCATCGCCAGGCGGGCGCCGCGCAGTTCATTCATCACTTTTTCGGAAAGCTGAAGAAGGTTTCGCCCCTCGAAGGTGATGGTTCCGCGGGGAATCTCCGCGTTTCTCGGCAGTATCCGTAGCAAACCTTTCGCCAACGTTGATTTTCCGCTGCCAGACTCGCCCAGAACACCCAGCGCTTCGCCTGCACGCACGTGCAGATTCACGCCGTTTAGGGCGTGAACCGCGCGGCCGTTGCTATCCGAAAACCGCACGTGCAGATCGTCGACGATTAAAAAGGCACTCATCCGCTGATGGAGGTCTGTTGGCAAGGCTAACGCGATGGTGCGGTCGCGTCCACGGGCTTGCTCATGTCTCTTTGGGCACGCTAGAGCGCCTCAGTAGCCACACTACTTCTTTAGTATCAAGGGCGTACGAGGCCTTATCATCGTAACTCCGTGGGCAACGGGGACGGCGCGCTGGCCGATCAGGCACAAAATTAACTGTCGTAGTTATTGACAAGGTCAATGTCGGAAGCTGCTTGGCGGGGGCGAAGCATTGCAAGAATCCTCGAAGGTCGCTTACAGTCACGGTGTCCCGGCGAGCTTAGATCCGCTGTTTAGGAGGGACGCGAGGATGCGGATGGATTTCTCATGCGGCGTGTAGCGCCCACCGGCGATTTCCGCGCGCTAAAGGCGGCGCTTGGGACGGTGGCGATCGTATTGACGATGATGTGGTTATCGTGGATCCCAATCTACGGGCAGTCGGCCAGCGCGTCGCTAACCGGGCGGATTACCGATTCCAGCAAAGCGATCGTGGCGAACGCCAAAGTAATTGTGATCAACACGGGAACCCGCGTCCGATACGAGACCATTACCAACGAGTCGGGAATTTTCTATGTAACGAACCTGTTGCCCGGTTCTTATCGCATCGAGGTGGAGAAACTGGGCTTCAAAGTGGTGATCAAGTCCGACTTGATTCTGCACGTGCAAGATGTGCTGGAGCTGAATTTCGAAATGGCGCTCGGCTCGGCATCGGAGAGCGTGACGGTGCGGGGCGGAGCGCCGTTACTGGATACCGAATCTTCGACCATGGGGACGGTGGTGGAGCAGCGCAAAGCGAATGAATTGCCGTTGAACGGACGCAACGTATTCAATTTAATCGAACTGGCGGCATCGGTGGTTCCGCAAGGTAGTTCGACGGGCACGCCGGTCGGAGTGAATCCATTTGGCTGGGGGAATTACCAGGTGAACGGCTCGTTCGGCAATGAAAGTGCGGAGTATCTCGACGGCCAGCCACTCAACATCGGTTACATCAATGTGCCAATTTTGATACCGACGCAGGACTCGATCCAAGAATTCAAAGTGCAGACCAGCAATTTGGGACCGGAATGGGGCAGATTCGCCGGCGGCGTGACGAACCTCAGTACGAAATCAGGAAGCAGCACGGTACACGGGGAAGCATACGAATACCTGCGCAACAAGATTTTCAACGCGAACGACTATTTTTTGAACGCAGTGGGCCAGAACCGACCGCCATGGGTGCAAAATCAATACGGCGCCAATGCCGGAGGACCCTTGAAACTCCCGGGATCCGGCGGGCGGAAGCGGACGTTTTGGTTCCTCAGCGCCGAGAGTTTTCGTCTGCGAACGAGCGAGCCATTTACGGCGACGGTCCCGGACGTGAAAGAAAGGTCGGGAAATTTCTCGGAAATCTGCAAGACGGGATTTACAGCGGGCATTTGCAACGATCGGGGAGTGGACGCGAGCGGAAAGCCTGTGGTGATCGACCAGATTTACGATCCGTGCTCCGGAATGGTGAATTCGGTGGGCGCTTGTCCTGGGAGTACCGCGGCACCGACTCCTTTCCTGAACAACATAATTCCCGCCTCCCGGATAAACGGCACGTCGGCAAAGTTACTGGATCTGTGGCCCGCACCAAACACTCCTAACGCGACAACCAACAATTTCACGACCGCCGCGCCCACGGGCGGGAACCACGATCAAGTGGTGGCGCGTCTGGACCACAATCTTACAAACCGGCAGCGATTATTTTTGCGCTTCAGCAACTGGGATGTACTGGACCTGCCGATCGATCCGCTGGGAACTGGGTTGTGCGCGGATCGTTGCGCTGAAAATTATCGGAGCCACGCGTTAGCGGCGGGATATACGAATAGCCTTACGCCGACAACAGTGGTCGCCTTCAACGCCAGCGTCAGCCGGTTCAGTTATAACCGCAATCCGAAGAACGCAGACTTCAATTTGACCACGATCGGTTGGCCGGAGAGTTATAACCTGGCGATTCCCGCCGAGATGCGTACGCCGCCGACGCCGTGCGTAGCGAACTTCGCCGACAATATCATGTGCACACAGGGGCAGAGCTTCATTCAGGACCGCAATACGCAATTTTACCTCTCGCCCAGCATTTCGATCTTGCGAGGCCATCAACAGTTTCACCTGGGCTTTCAGTTTGAGGTGTGCCGGGACGATTATGCACAATCCAACGTGGCTAGCGGAGCGTTCGATTTCTGCGTATCCGGGCAAGCCTGCTTTACGGGGCTCCCAGGCGTGCCGGGGACGGGCTTTTCGTTTGCAGATTTCTTGCTGGGCTATGCGGACAACTTCAATAACCTGGAGAACCACTTTTTCGCGCAAGCCGTAATTCCAGCCTTCACCGCAGGTCAACAGATATACCGCGCTTGGTACGTGGACGATTCCTGGCACGCGACTACGCGGTTGACCATCAATTTAGGGTTGCGCTATGACCTGCAAGGGCCGTGGTCTGAACGCTTCAACCGTCTGTCATATTTTGACCCGGCGGCCACGAACTACTTAACACAATACCTTCCCCAGGGAGCGCCGCCGGTTAAGGGAGACGTGTTCTTAGTTAGTCCGGGCAATCGAAACAACATCCCATTGGAAAAGTTTGACTTCTCTCCACGCGTGGGTTTGGCGTACAGCATTGATTCCAATACGGTAGTGCGCAGCGGATATGGAATTTTCTGGATTCCTAATTACGTGGCGTTCAGCCTGAATCCGCTGAACGACCTGGTGAATGCTGCGGCAACGACGTATACGGGGACGGTGGACGGCACACATCCGGTCAACACCATCGCGCTGCCGTTTCCGTCAGGAATCTCAGATCCGCCCGGGCGAAGCTTGGGCACGCAAGGAACGCAACAGTTCCTGACGCAAACCGTACAGTCGATCACGGAGGCGGATCCCGACGATCATCCGGAAGGCTACGTGCAGCAGTGGAACCTGGATCTAGAGCGGAATCTGCCGGCGGATTTCTTCATCTCCGCGGCGTATGTGGGAGCTAAAGGAACACACCTAGCAGCATATTCGCAACAGGTGGATCAAATTTCGGACGCGTTGCTGGCGCAGGCGGCCTCGCAGGTCAACCCCGCGCTCCCGGATCCGCGGCAAAACGTTACCCTGGTGCAGGCCGCTCCAAATCCATTCTTCGTCAACGGTCAGGCGCTGGCGTTGACGGGCCAGACGACTACCGTGGGCCAACTCCTGCGGCCATATCCGCAATATACGAGCGTGCAACTGGCCGGGCAAGGTTCGTACGACAGCATCTACCACTCGTTGCAAATCACCTTGCAGAAGCGCTTTGCAGGCGCAGGTTCTTTGTTGGTGGCCTATACAAATGCAAAACTCATCAGCGACACCGATACGCTAACGGCTTGGCTCGAAACAGGCGTCGGGGGAATTCAAGATAACAATCATTTGCGCGGCGAACGCTCGCTGTCATCGCAGGATGTGCCGCAGCGCATGGTCATCAGTTACGTGCTGGATGTACCGTTTGGCAAAGGCAAGAAATATTTCGCCGGCGTTGGCACAACCGTCGACAGGCTCATCGGTGGTTGGGGCATCGACGGGGTGACGATTTTTCAGCGTGGGTTTCCTTTGGTGTTCACGAACGGCCAGGTGAACGGAACCACGCTTTTTGGGGGCGGCTCGCGCCCGAATATAGTTTCCGGATGTGACCAGACGGTGGGCAACGGCGGTACAGCGCGAATCTCGGAATGGTTCAGCACCGCTTGCTTTACCGCGCCGGCGGATTTTACGTTTGGCGACGAATCGCGCGTGGACCCGCGACTCCGGTCACAAGGAATTGACAATTTCGATTTTGCGATATTTAAGAGGGCGAGGTTCGGAAGAAACGAACGCGTGGGCTTCGAATTCCGCACCGAGTTTTTCAACCTGTTGAACCGAACGCAATTCGCGCCCCCGAACACGATCTGCTGCACCGCGAACAATCCGAACTTCGGTGTGGTCACAGCCACCGCTTCCGGAACCAATCCCCGGCTTGTGCAATTTGGACTGAAGCTTTTGTTCTAGGTCCGGCAGCCCAGTATGAAATTACCGCTATAGTTATAGCGTCTGGGGCGCACGGTTTGCGCCAAGGTAACTCGAAATAATTTGAATAAAGAAAAATTCTAGTTCTCGCTATCGAAAAATCTTCTCTCCCAGCTAACTCTGGTGTATCGTTCTCCAGGCAGTATAGCGTTGCCGCAGGGTGTTCGGCGATGCTTGGGGTGTCCACTGAGGGTTCTAGGCATCAACCGCCGATCTGGAGACGGAGTATGAGCAGTCCTCCAGTTGGACGGGCACTTCCATTGCCAATATCCTGGTCCCCGGCCAAGGAACGCACATTTCCGTCCACTGGAGGCCCTGAACGGCGTAGTCCGAGCGACGAAGAGGTGATGGTCCGCCTGCAGTCCGGCGATTCCGCGGCTCTCGAACTTCTCTTTGATCGATACGCGAAATTGGTCTACAAGATTGCTCATGGCGTGCTCCGCGACAGTGGCGAGGCCGAGGACGTGGTGCAGGAAGCGTTTTTTCATGTTTACAAGAAGTCGCGGCTGTTTGACGGGGCGAAAGGGACAGCCAAAAACTGGGTATTGCAGGTCGCGCTGCACCGCGCGCTAGACAAAAAAGGGCAACTGACACGCCGGGGCTTTTATCGTGGTACAGATGTCGGCGCGCTGGGCGATACAGTGTCAGGAGGCACGGATCTGGACCGCGAGATCAGTGCAAAGCTGAACCGCGTGCAACTCGACAAGGCCTTCGCGGAACTGCCCAAGAGCCAGCGAATGACGCTTGAGTTGTTCTACTTTGAAGGGTTAAACTTACGCGAAATAAGTGAAAAACTGAACCAGCCGCTGGGAAATACCAGACACCATTTCTATCGTGGGTTGGAGCGGCTTCGCAAGAGTGCCTTCGTTCAGAGACTTCGGGAAACCACACGATGCTGAGGGTTGAAGGCGGCAGCGACGAGCACGAAAAGTTCCGAATGCTCAGTGCCCGGGCGGTTTCGTTTGACCTGGCGCCCTTGGAAGCAGCTGAGCTTCGAGAGCACCTTCACGGCTGTGCGGACTGCCGCGAGGTATTGCTGCAATATCGGAACCTGACGACGGAAGGGTTCGTGGCCCTCGTGGGTGGCTCGGAAGTAGATTTGTTCCCGGATTGGGATGACTCCACGGCGCGGCGGCTCCTGTTGGACCGCGTTCTTGCCGACCAGCGAGTTCTGCCGGTTCCGAGTCCACTCCCTGTTTCTGGCCATCCCACTGCGTGGCGCAAGATATCCGAAAAACCGCTGTTCCGGATGGCGGCAGCGGCCGGCCTCCTGTTTGTCGTAGGACTTGGGGGCTATCGACTGGGCGGTCGAAAGTCGATATCCGTGATTGCCACCTCGAACAGCACGAACTCGGCCACCGCGACCTCCGCTACTGCAACCTTGGCTACCGGAACATCGGGAGCCGCAACGCCATTCGTGGAAACTTCGGCTGCCGCAGTTGCCGCTGACCGCTGGCTTAAGCTCGTGGAGGAAAAGCGGGAGGCGGATGCAACCTTGGCTGCGCAAGCGCTGCAACTGGCACAGTTGCATTCCGAAAGCTTGCAAAAAGAGCAGGAGTTGGGGCGGCTACGTACGGAATTGCGCGCGGTGGAGGATCAAGCGCAGCAGTTGGCGGCGGCCAACGCGCAATCGGTAGCCCGCTCCGCGGCACTGTCGCAGCAGCGCGATGCGCTGCTGGCGCAAATTCAGACGCTTGGGCAGACCTACGACAACCAGAAGGCCGAGCTGGCGAGCCTGCGTTCCGAGCGTGACCAGACCGCGTTGCGGACGTCGGCTCTGGAAGCCAAAGTTGAGGATTTAACGGCAGCCAACCGCGAGCAGGAACGAAAGGTTAAGGACGCCGAGCAGTATTTGACCAGCGACCGCGACATTCGTGAGCTGATGGGTGCGCGCAAGTTGTACATTGCGGACGTGTTCGATGTGGATGGCACGAGCCACACACAGAAACCCTTTGGGCGGGTGTTTTACACACAGGGTAAGTCCCTTATTTTCTACGCGTTTGACCTGGATCGCGAGCCTGGCGTCGTGAATGCGAGCACCTTTCAGGTGTGGGGCCAGCGTGAGGCGCCCCAAGGCGAACAGCCGACCCCGATGAACCTGGGCATTCTCTACCGGGACAGCGAATCCAGTCGCCGCTGGGTTATGCGGTTTGACGAGCCAAGTCAGCTTTCCGAGATTGATGCCGTGTTTGTGACCGTGGAGCCGCGCGGCGGCAGCCACAAACCCACCAGCAAACCGTTTCTGTTCGCCCTGCTGCGCAACGAAGCAAATCATCCCTAGGACCTGATCGCAAAGCTGCTTCTCACCGAAACTGCGCTTCGCGTTGTTCGGCATATCTCCATGCCCGGGTTTCCCATCTCTCACATCAAGATTTCCTCTTTGCTGAATTAAAATTCTTTGTACACTGGTACACATCGCCTAACCCATTCGTATTAGTGGGTAACTCAGCGACTTTGTCGAGGACATTGGTGTGAAGTGCGAGGGTCCCATCCTTTGGCTTGGGACCCCATGGTGAATGTGTGTCTCGATGGAGTGCAATCTGCAGCCGGAATCGTCTCGCCTAGGGAGTGTGGAAAGATGAAGAATCTGCGTGCTGTTGTCCTTGTCGTTCTGGCGTTGGTTTTGACAGTTTGCTCCGCTGGAATATTCGCTCCGCAATCTGCTGCGCAGTCGACCTACGGTAGCGTCTCGGGAACTGTGACCGATCCCTCGGGCGGTTCACTTGCTGACGTGCGCCTCACACTGACAAACTTGGAAAGCGGCGCAAAGCTGGCCCAAACCACCACGACGGATGGACTTTATCTGTTTTCGAACTTGTTTCCCGGTCACTACCGCGTGGACGCCGAGAAGACGGGTTTCAAGCGCACCTCGCAGACGGACGTGGTCGTGCAGATTCAGCAGACGTCGGCCATCAACCTCGTCATGCAGATCGGCGCCGCTTCCGAAAGCATCGAAGTTACCAGCGAGACTCCGTTGCTGCAGCCGGACACCTCCTCGCTCGGCCAGGTCGTCGACGAGCGCGAAGCTAATGAACTGCCTTTGAACGGTCGCAACGTGTTCAACCTCGCCCTTTTGTCTCCCTCCGTGGTTCCGCAAGGGCATTCCGGTGGGTCCATCGTCGGCAGAAATCCATTTGACCTCGGCAACTACGCGGTTGGCGGGTCGTTCGGTAATCAGGGCGCCCAGTATCTCGACGGAGAGCCGCTGAACATTGGTTACATCAACTTGCCGCTGGTCACCCCCACGCAGGACACCATTGCTGAGTTTAAGGTGCAGTACAACAACCAGGGTCCCGAATGGGGCAAGTTCTCTGGCGGTATCATCAATTTCTCTACCAAGTCCGGCGGCAACGATTGGCACGGCACGGCTTACGAGTTTCTGCGCAACCGCGTTCTGGACGCCAACGAATATTTTGACAAGCTGTCCGAGTTGCAGAACGGTGACCCCAACAAGGCGCCCCCATTTACGCAAAACCAATTTGGCGGCACGGTGGGGGGCAAAATCATTAAAGACAAGCTGTTTGTGTTCGGCGGCTACGACGGATACCGGAATCGCACCGGAACGGTGTTCAGTTCCATCGTTCCGACTGCGGCCGAACGCACGGGAAATTTTGCGGACATTTGCAATAGCGGTTTCAATACACCCGATCCGGGTGGCTCCGGCATCATGATTTGCTCCGACACCAAGGTGATCAACGGACAAACGGTTAACGTAGATCAGCTCTATAATCCGCTCACCGTAAATCCAGCCACCAACCAGCGCATACCCATCGCCGGCAACAATCTCACGGGCACCAATCCGGTTACGGGTCAGCCTTATATCAATCCGACCGCGGCCTATCTTTTGGGCAAACTCATTGGCAATCCGACGAACGCCAGTATCGCCCCAGGGGGTTTGGTTGGTCCGAACGCCGGCGAACCCAATTTCGTCGCGGCCGCCAGCGGCGGTGGAGATACGGATCAGTACACGGCGCGCGTCGACTATAACCTGACGAATACCCAGCACCTGTTCGGTCGTTTCACTTACTGGAAGGAATTGAGCCTGTCGCAGGATCCCTACGGCACCGGGCTTTGCGTGGACCGCTGCACGGAAGACACGCGGAGCAAGAGCCTCGCGGTTGGCTGGAGCGATGCCCTGAGCCCAACCTTTACGGCCAGCCTGAACGCGAGCATCAGCCGCTATCACTATCTCCGTGTGCCAACTGATGCTGGATTCGACGTGACCCAAGAAGGCTGGCCCGCGGCATACAACGCGTCTGTGCCTGACGGTGAGCGTACTCCGCTGACTCCTTGCTTCGCCAACAGCGATCCCAACATCTCCTGCACGCAGGGACAGAGCGCCATCAACGATAAAGACACACAATTTAATATTTCGCCGCAATTCACCAAGGTGATCGGTCGCCACACGGTGGCTTTCGGTTTGCAGTGGGAAGAGACCTTTGACGACTACCTGCAGACCAACAATGGTGGCGGCATCATCTCCTTTAACGGTTCTTGGACGGCGGCTTTGGCCAGCAACGCAGGTCTGGCCAACGGCAACGACTACGCCGACTTCCTTCTGGGTTATGGTTTGGGGTCAGGAGCCGCTTTCGGCAACCAGACGACCGGCGACTTGGTTATCTCGCCACCAGTAGCCTCCAAAGAGACCTATCGCGCTTTCTACGTCGGAGACACCTGGCACGTCACCCCCAAGCTGACGCTCAATCTCGGATTGCGCTATGAGCTTTCCGGTCCCTTCTCGGAGCGATTTGACCGCATCACTTATTTCAACCCGCGCGCGACCAACGCTGCCGTGACCGGTTGCGGCGGTGCGGGCGGCGCTTGCCCCGGCGATTTGTTCTACGTCGGAGACGGCGTAGATGGCAACCGCAACGGCCAGCCGCTTCCCAAGAAGGAGTTTTCTCCCCGGTTGGGTTTTGCGTATGCGCTGGACTCCAAGACGGTTGTCCGCGGCGGGTACGGGATCTTCTTTCTCCCGAACGACGTGGTCTTCCAACTGAATCCCTATGCCGATTCCGTGAACGCCGCGACGTCGACCTTCTTTGCGAGCACCACGCAAGGATTGTATCCGGCCAGCACCCTCAACAGCAGTCAGTGCACGCTAGCCGGCCCCGGCGGCGTTGGAGCGCCTACGGGTGGCGTTACGAACACGTTCACATGCTTGGCCGCCGGGCCTTTTGGTCCGACGCTCAATGCGCCAGCGGGACGCAACGCCCAGCCCAATATCTCGGCATTCGGTCTCGAGCAAACCCCGCTCTCCGCCAACGGGTATACCTTGGCGAAGCCGGCTTATGCACAGCAATGGAACTTGGACATCCAAAGAGAGTTGCCTTGGGGTTTATTCGTGGACGTGGCCTATGCCGGCTCCCACGGAGTGCACCTGGAGCAAACCAGCAATCAATCCGTAAACGTCGATCAGATTCCGGACAGCTACATCGCCCAAGCCGCTACGCAGTACGCTGCGGGTGGCGAGGCTGCCGTAACGATTGCGCAAAAAGTCGGCGCGTTGAATTATCCCTTCAACGTGACTCTGCCTGGCTCTTTGGGCCCGGCGTCCTTAATTCAGGGCCAACTTGACCGTCCCTATCCGCAGTATACGAACGTCCAGTTGGCGGGCGTCGGCTGCTGCAGCAGCAATTATCAGTCGCTGCAAGCGACCGTAAAAAAGCGCTTCCACGGTGGTGGCACGCTTCTCGTCGCCTACACCAACTCCAAGCTGCTTTCCAATACCGATACCATCACTTCTTGGCTTGAGGGCAGCGGCAACGGCGGTGTCGGCAACGTCCAGGACTGGAACAATCTCAAAGGCGAATACTCTCTCTCCTCCCAGGACGTCCCACAGCGCTTGGTCATCAGCTACGTACTCGACCTGCCCTTTGGTCATGGTAAGCACTTCATGGGCGATGCCACCGGAGTTGTGGATAAATTCGTTTCCGGTTGGGGCGTCGATGGCGTGACCACTTTCCAGAGTGGCTTTCCACTCAAATTCCAGGACTCCAACCCAAATCTTCTCGCGAACTTAGGTTTGGGCACCGGAACCATACGTCCGGATTACGTATCTGGTTGCGCTAAGGGTGGACCGAGAACGACTGCCGAATGGTTCAACACCTCGTGCTGGGCTGATCCTGCGCCTTATACCTTCGGCGATGAATCACGCGTCGATCCTACATTGCGGCAAGACGGCATCCGAAACTTTGACTTCTCTACCTTTAAGAAGACCTACTTCGGACCGGACAACAAGCTGAACCTGGAATTCCGCGTGGAATTCTTCAACATCTTCAACCGCACTCAGTTTGCCGCCCCCAACACCAGCTTTGGCAGCGGGTCGTTTGGTGAGGTCAACTCCACTAACGGCAACCCGAGACTCATCCAGCTGTCACTGCGGTTCTCGTTTTAACCCTAACCCCGGACTGCGGGGCGTGCCGATTTCGGCATGCCCCGCATTTTTGTTTTTGGCTCTGCGATAGCGAGGAAGCACTCCAGTCTTCCTCCTTCGTCATTCGAATTTACTCATGCACCTCCGTCCTCCGCTCCGCCAGGATGCAGCCAGGGACAATCCATGTCAAAATTTAGCGTGCCTCGCTTCGCCATGCCTCCTCCGTTCGCCCGCCGGCTCCCTCGCCGCGACTTTTTGCGCTTCGGCGCGCTTGCCGCTGCCGCTCCCATCTTCGATGTAAAACTCCCGCGCGGCCTCGATTTCACGCTGCAAAACTCCCCCACCCGTAGAAAATTCCTTATCGAAACCATGCCTGGTGGCGTCGCTTTGTTCGATTACAACAACGACGGTTTACTCGACATATTCCTAGTCAACGGGGGTCACATCACCGAAAACCTCCGCGTACCCGAACAGTTCGAGCGCACCAATCCGCGTTATTGGAACCGCCTCTATCGTCAGAACAAAGACGGCAGCTTCACCGATGTTACCCAGGCCGCCGGTCTAGCCAACGCCGGCAACGGCAACTATGGCATGGGCGTTGCTGTCGGGGACTACGACAACGATGGCTACCCCGATCTCTTCGTTACCAGCTATGGCAAGAACATCCTGTATCACAACAATGGCGACGGGACCTTTACCGACGTCACCGCTAAAGCAGGCCTAGCCGGTGGCGGTTGGTCCGTCTCCGCCGGTTTCTTCGATTTTGATAACGACGGGCATCTCGACCTGTTTGTCACCCGCTACATGGAATGGGACGCCGATCACAATCAAATTTGCGGTGGCGACTGGCACACCTACTGCCCCCCCAACACATTTCCCCCTACCACGTGCCTGCTGTACCGTAATCGTGGCGACGGTACATTCGAGGACGTGAGCGTAAAGTCCGGAATTGCGGCAAAAAAAGGACGCGCCCTCGGCGTCGCCTTCGCCGATTACGACGGCGACGGCTTCACCGACATTTTCGTTTCCAACGACGGCATGCAGCAGTACCTCTACCACAACAACGGCGACGGCACCTTCACCGAAGGCGCCCTCGAGACCGGCGCCGCCCTCACCTCCGACGGCAAAGCCCTCTCCGGCATGGGCGTCGTCTTTCAGGACTACGACAACGACGGCCGCCCCGACGTTATCGTCACCGTCCTCCCCCGCGAACTCTTCGCCGTTTATCACAACGAAGGTGCCGGTTCTTTCTCCTACCAAAGCCTGGAAACCGGCCTCGGCGCGCTCACCTCCTTAAGCTCCGGCTGGGGCATCGGAATGGAAGATTTTGACAACGATGGCTGGAAGGATCTCTTCGTCGCCCAAAGTCACGTGCTGGATAATGTGCAGCAGATCGACGCCTCCTTGCGGTACAAGGAATTGCCGCTGCTGGCCCTGAATCACCAAGGTCATTTCGAACGTGCCGATTCCGGAGTCCTTACGCCCTTCGCCGCCCGCGGCGCGGCTTTTGGCGACATCAACAATGACGGCGCAATGGATGTCGTCCTCTCCACGCTAGGCGGACCTCCCGTCCTGCTCCTCAATCGCGCAGGGGGCGGCAATCATTGGCTCTCCATTACGCTGCGCGGCACACGCAGCAATCGCGATGGCTACGGCGCAAAAGTATCCGTCAACGGTCAAACGCGCTTCGCCACCTCCGCCGGCAGCTATCTTTCGGCTAACGACAAGCGCCTGCACTTCGGCTTGGGCGCCGGCACTACGGCTGCGGTCGAAGTAATCTGGCCCTTGGGCGCGCGCCAATCCCTAAAAGACGTCCGTGCGGACCAGTTCCTCGAAATTCGCGAACCGGAGGCTCCGTGACCGCCACCATCTTCGTTCTCTGGCTAGCGTTCCAGACTCCCGCGGCCTCTCCTGAGGGCGCGCAACACATGCAAGCCGGCGTCGACGCCCACAAACAAGGCCATTTTGACGTTGCTGCTGCGGAATTTCGCAAAGCGACGGAAAGCGATCCGAATCTGGTGGAAGCCTTCCTGGATCTCGGCGAGGTTGAGATGGAACTCCGCGACTACCCCGCAGCCACCAAGGCCCTCAACCGTGCCCTCGAATTAAATCCCGAGCTGGACCCCGCGCACCTGCAGTTAGGCTACGCGCTGCTCGCCGAAGGTTACGCCGAGCAAGCCATTCCCCATCTCGAGCGCGTCCACGCCGCAGAAGCCCTGGGCATCGCCTACATTGAAACCGGGCATTATCAGCAGGCCATCGCCAACCTGAGTGCCGCTCTCGCGCAACGTCCCGATGACCCGGACCTTCTCTATTACCTCGGCCGCGCCAGCGGGTTGCTCTCCAAGCAGTCCATCGACACGCTTCTCGCCGCCCACCCAGACTCCGCCCGCTCCCACCAAGCCATGGCGGAAAACTACTACGTCCTTCGACAAATGCCGCAAGCCGAAAAGGAGTATGCGTCCGCGCTGCAACAGCGCCCCGATCTCCCCGGGCTGCATCTGGAGCTGGGACAGGTCTATGCCAACTCTGCGCAGTGGCCAAAAGCCGAGGAAGCTTTTCGGACCGAAGCCAAACTCCAGCCCGGTAACGCCGAAGCCGCCTATCGCCTTGGCGACGCCTTGTTGCAGCAAGGAAAAATACCCGACGCGCTCTCTGAGCTAAAACGCGCCGACGCCCTTCAGCCAGATATGCCGGAGACCCTCTATTCTCTGGGGAAAGCGGCGTCCCTGGCTGGCGATGCGAGTACCACCGAGCATGCCCTGTTAAAGGTGGTGGACCTCGAAAAAAATACCTCGCTCGCCGCCCAAGCGCATTTTGCCCTAGCCGCTTTTTATCGCAAGCAAGGCCAGCTGGCGAAGGCGCGTCACGAGATGGAAGAATTCCAAAAACTGCAAAGCACCATTGGACCCCCGCGCTCCGAATAGCCCGGGGCGTGGTACACGCCTGTAAATACGTGGGTAGCGTACATCTCCGGTCAAAAGCCCAGGGCACGCAGAAGTAGGCCTGCCAAACCTGCGCCGATGAGCGGCCCGGCCACCGGGATGCCAGCGTAGCCCCAGTCGGAGTTTCCTTTTCCGGCGATAGGCAGGACCGCGTGCGCAATCCGCGGGCCAAGATCGCGAGCCGGATTTATTGCGTAGCCTGTAGTGGCGCCGAGTGAGAGGCCGATCGCCCACACCAGACAGCCCACCAGGTACGGTCCGAGGCCTGCGCCAAGACCGTCTTTAGAGACAGTTCTGGAAAACATTGCAGCGGCGACAAATACCAGCACGAAGGTACCGATAATTTCGCTGATTAGATTAGCGGCGAAATTGCGAATGGCCGGGGCGGTGCAAAAAACCGCCAGCTTTGCCGCGGCGTCCGGAGTTTCCCTCCAGTGCGGCAGGAAGTGCAGCCAAACCAGGGTGGCGCCGACAAATGCGCCCAAAAATTGTCCGGCGATGAGCGGGGCAAGACCAGCGTAATTGCTCGAGGAAATGGCGACTCCGACGGTGAAGGCAGGATTGAGGAACGCGGCTTTGCTGCCGCAGGCGACGGCCACGAAAACGCCCGCCATTACGGCAAAGGCCCAGCCGGTGGTGATAACCATCCAGCCGGCGCCTTCGGCTTTCGAACGCTTCAGGAGCACGCTGGCCACCACGCCATCGCCGAACAAAATCATGATCAGGGTGCCCATGAATTCTCCGAAGAACGGTGAAAGCATAAGACCTTCCTCTCTCCCTATTTTGATCGTTTTTTTACGCGCTGGCCTTGGCCTGATTTTCCCCGACCCAGTTAAAGGAGCGAGTTACGGCTTTCTTCCAATCCTGATATTGACGGTCACGTGTGGCGCTCTCCATCTGCGGCTTCCAGGTGTGATCGACGCCCCAGTTGGCGCGAAGTTCTTCGAGGTCTTTGTAGTAGCCAACGGCCAGTCCGGCGGCATACGCGGAGCCCAGCGCGGTGGTCTCTTTAATCAGTGGCCGCACTACTTGCCGATCAAGAATGTCCGCTTGGAACTGCATCAGAAGATCGTTATCGACCATGCCGCCGTCGGTGCGCAGAACGTCGAGATTGATCTTGGAATCCATCTCCATGGCTTCAAGGACTTCGCGCGTCTGATAGGCGGTGGCTTCAAGCACCGCGCGCGCGAGGTGCCCTTTGTTGGCGTAGCGCGTGAGGCCCACAATCACGCCGCGCGCGCTGGCCTGCCAGTACGGCGCGTACAGGCCGGAAAAGGCGGGAACAAAATAGACGCCGCCGTTGTCTTTCACCGTGCGCGCAAGGACTTCTATGTCGGAGCTTTTCTGAATCAGTCCAAGGTTGTCGCGGACCCATTGCACCAGCGCTCCGGTGATGGCGATGCTGCCTTCCAGCGCGTACTGAGCGGGCTTCTCGCCGAACTTGAAGGCCACAGTAGTGATCAATCCATATTTCGAGAGCACCGGGGGGGCGCCAGTATTCATAAGCAGGAAACACCCTGTGCCGTAGGTGTTCTTGGCCTGACCGGAATCGAAGCAGGTTTGCCCCACCAGCGCGGCTTGCTGGTCGCCGAGAATTCCGGCGACGGGGACGCCTTCGATCGACGGAAGTTTGACAGCGCCGTACACTTCGCTGCTGGAAACGATCTTTGGCAAGATGGCTTCCGGGATGCCGAAGATCTTCAGCAGGTTTTTGTCCCAAGCAAGGGTGTGCAGGTCCATTAATTGCGTGCGGCTGGCGTTGGTGACATCCGTGACATGAATGCCGCCATTCGGTCCGCCGGTGAGCTTCCACACCAGATAGGAATCGATGTTGCCGAAGAGCAAGTCGCCGCTGTCGGCAAGTTCGCGAACGCCTTTGACATTGTTGAGGATCCAACGAATCTTCAGGCCGCTGAAATAGGTGGCCAGAGGGAGGCCGGTTTGCGCGCGAAAGCGGTCCTGTCCGCCATCCTGCGTGAATTCCGCAACGTAGTCGTCCACGCGCGTATCCTGCCAGACGATGGCGTTGTAAACCGCGCGGTTCGTTTTGCGATTCCAGAGAATGGTGGTTTCGCGCTGATTCGTAAT
>Ga0181537_10001441_pt1 | contig 22026 bp, 19 predicted proteins | sample PEATcosm2014_Bin_39_FD_119765 | JGI IMG/M metagenome (GOLD analysis project Ga0181537, IMG submission 119765) | Peatland microbial communities from MTU Mesocosm Facility, Houghton, MI, USA - PEATcosm2014_Bin23_10_metaG | ecosystem: Environmental > Terrestrial > Soil > Wetlands > Peat | place... | reverse complement strand
GGGCGAGGATGGGCCACGGATCGCTCATCTGGCCGGTCATGGGATCGAACTGCCCTTGCATGGGCAGCGAACTCAACAGGCCGATCACCGGCTTCTTGGGCGTGCCGAGTTCATTGATGAGCTTGGCGACGTCGTATTCCAGAAATTCTTCGCGATCGGCCTGAAAGCTCGGCAGCGCCGCACGGCCGTCGGTGGTATTGGTGCCCGCGAGTCCGAAATAAAGCGAATCTCCGCCGCCGGATTGCAGCGACTGCAGTCCGTATTCGGCGGCGCGGTCCTCGTCGTCGGAGAACGGCTGCGGATCGATGATGCGCAAGTGAATCTTGCCGTTGGCGCGCGCCGCCAACTCCTCGAGGAACTCACGCACCCGGGTCGCGTACGGCATGAGCAGCGGCGCCTGTTTGGCGGCGGCCTCGCGCGAGAAGTAAAAATACAAGTTGACCGGTTCCTTGAGTTCCGCCAGGACCTGCTGCGTGCCGGGACTCAAGGTGTAGAGCTTGTTTTGCGTTAGGTCGAGGCGCATGCCGCGCAACCCCAGGTTGGACAGCATCACGACGCCCAAGAACAAGACGGCGAGTGCGACCAGCCCACCGACCCCCAATCCCCATCTCTGCCAGCGATTTTCCTTCACCTATTCCGCCTTCTTCATGTCGAGCACCAAGGCCGTCGCGGCCAACCAAAAGCCAATCAAGGCGGCGAAATACACCAGATCCCGCAAATCGATGACGCCCTTGGAAATGGCTTCGAAATGAGTGAAAAAGCTCAAGCTCGCGATCGCATCCACCACGGCCTGGGGCAGGACACCGCGCACGAAATCGAGCACCAGGGGAAATCCCGCCAGCAGGAAAACGAAGCCCACCAAGGCCGCCGTGATGAAGGCGACCACCTGATTGCGCGTCGCCGCCGACAGGCACATGCCGATCGACAGAAAGCCGCCCGCCATCAGCAGGCTCCCGAGGTAGGCCGCAATGATCGCGCCATTGTCCGGGGCCCCGAGGTAGTTCACCGTGATCCAAATCGGAAACGTGAGCAACAGGGCGACTCCCGCAAAGCACCAGGCGGCCAGAAATTTGCCGAGCACGGCCTGCCACAGGCTCAAGGGCAGCGTCATCAGTAATTCGATGCTGCCGCTGTTGCGCTCCTCGGCCCAGAGGCGCATCGAAATGGCGGGAATCAACACCAGGTAGAGCCAGGGATGCCAGCGGAAGAACGACTGTAGATCCGCCTGGCCGCGCTCGAAAAAACCGCCCACCTGGAAGGTGAACACCGCCGCCAGCACCAGGAAAATCACGATGAATACGTAGGCCAACGGAGTCGCGAAGTAGCTGCGCAGCTCGCGGCGAAAGACCACGAAAACCTTGTTCATGCCCGCTCTCCATCGGCATCGGATACGGCGATGGCCGGCGGCTGCGTCAGCGTACGGAACACTTCATCGAGTCTGCCCGACTCGAGATGCAGCTCGGGCACATCCCAGGCGTTCTTGTCGATGAGGGCGCTCACCGCGGACAAGGCGTTCGCACCCGCCTTCGGCACGGCTGTGAGGCGCAATTCGCGGGTGTCGGACTCCACCTCTGCAACTTCCGGGAGGAGCGCGATCTCGCGCCGCGCGGCCTCGAGGTCTTCGCGCCTGTCGAATCGCAGGCTGACGGCATGGTGATATCGCGAACGGGCTTCGAGGGCGGTCGGAGTCTCATCGGCGACGATGCGGCCGTTGGCGATGATGATGGCGCGCGTGCACACCTCGTGGACCTCTTCCAGGATGTGGGTGGAGACGATGACCAGCTTGTCCTTGCTGAGTTCGTTGATCAGACGCCGCACTTCATGCTTTTGATTCGGATCGAGTCCGTCGGTCGGCTCGTCCAGGATCAGCACCTGCGGATCGTGGATCAATGCCTGAGCCAGGCCAACCCGGCGGCGAAAGCCCTTGGACAGGGTCTCGACGACTTGCTCGATGACGGGTGCGAGGCCGAGCCGGTCGATGACCACCGCGCGGCGTGTTCGTCTGAGTTCACCGGTCAGCCCGCGGATGTCGGCGACGAAATCCAGAAACTCACTCACCGTCATTTCACCGTAGCTCGGAGCCCCCTCCGGGAGATATCCCATGCATGACTTGGCCGCCACCGGGTCGCGCTCGATGTCGTGGCCGCAGACCGAGACCTCGCCCGCGGACGGTGCGATGAATCCGGCGATCATGCGCATGGTGGTCGACTTGCCCGCGCCGTTGGCGCCGAGGAACCCCAATACCTCGCCCGGCGCCACGCTGAACGTCAAGTCATCGACGGCCAGTTTGTCGCCATATCGTTTGGATAAGTTTTTAGTCGTTATCATGGGCGCCTTTGAGCGTGCTAAAACGGAGGAGGTTCAAAATTTTTTCCATACCGAGGAACATTCGAGACCCTAGGCGTTACCTGCCAGACGGTCGATGGCCGCCTTATTTTCCTTGAGGATGCGCCGCACGTCCGGCAGCGATGGCCGCCCTGCCATACGTGCGATGAGCTCGGGCAATTCGTACCACTTGCGTCCCCACTGCACCAAGCGAGCCGCGTCGGCCACCACTTGTTCGCGCGCGTCATCCGATATTTCGCCGCCTTCGGCCGGGCCCTTGCCCGCCTTGGACAGGGGCCTCAACGCCGCCGCCGGCTTCTTGGCCTGGGGTTTCGCCGGAGCGGCCGGTTTACGTTCCGTGCGCGCAACCTGCGAGGTGCCGGCGGGCGGCGGTTCGCGTTTGACGGGAGAAAATCTCGGCATCTCGCGCGTGCCGGTGGAGGCATCCGCGGCCGGCGCAGCTGCCAGCGGCGCGGGCTTATCGGCCGGCAAATGCTCCGCGGCCGGCAAATGCTCCGCGGCCGTCAAATGCTCCGCGGTCGTCAAATGCTCCGCGGTCGTCAAATCCTCCTCGGCCGGCCGCTCCTCCGCGGCCGACAAATGTCCCTCGGCCGGCCGCTCCTCCGCGGCTGATGAATGCGCCCCCTCGGCGCCGGCCAGCGGGATGAATCGCTCGATGTGTTCGGAGCCCACCAGATTCGCGAGAAACATCATCAACTCCAGCGAATCCGAAAACTTCTCATCGTGGGCCGCCATGCGTTCTTCAACTTGGGCGCGCAGTGCGCGGGTCTTTTGCATCGCCAGATCGATGATCCAGCGGCTCGGCCTTTGATGTTGCGCCCAGGTCTGGATCTTCCAATAGCTCGCCTCATCGAGCGAGACGTACTTGGCGTGAAGCTCAAGGCTTTTGAGCCATTTATCCAAGAGGTCCAGCAGTCGTTGATCGGCGGGTGTTGCCATTTCTTTGCAGCTCCAGGGTCAGCACCCTAAACGAACCGCTGCCCGATGGCCAGCGTTACCTAGGGCGTGGACGCGGGTCCGGGCGGCGGCGCCGCGTTGGCCGCCCGCAGTTCATCGAAGGCCGCAGCGATTTGCGCGACGTTCAGATTCAGCCGCGATTGCAGCAGCGCGAAATCCTTGTGTTGTGCGCGAATCTGCTGCAGCACCGTCGCAAGTTCCGCACGGTCCTTCTCGTAGCGCACCGAATGATGAACATCCTCGGGATTGCAGTCGACGATCCGGTAGCCTGCCCCGCCCTCGAGCACCGTCGCCGCATAACCCAGGAGGTGGTATTCGGAGGCACGCTTCTGCGCCAGGAAGCGCCGCACCCACGAGCGGCGGCGGCGATGGAATTCCGCAAACAGGCGCACCGCGGTCGATTTGCGGAAAGTCGCCGGCGAGTAGATGTAATCATAGAGCTCGGTGATCTGCTCGAGCGGATTGCCCAATATCTCATGGGCCGCGATGTCGAAGTCCATGCATTCGGCGTCGCGGGCACGCCTGCGGTACAGCTTCAGGCGATCGCCGAGGTAAAAATACCCGGGGCCGATCGGGCGGCAGATGAGCACATCCGAATCGAAGAACGCGACCTCGTCGTAGCTGCATTCGGCGAGCACGAACAGCTTCATCAGCTGCTGGGCATGCCAACCCTTGATCAAGCGGCCCGGGACCCGCCGCAATGCGGTCAGCCATTTCGGACCGGATCTGCGGCGCCGGTACTCGATGGCTCGCGGCAGCACGTCGGCGCTCTTGATGATCTCGAGGTTGCTCTCGCCGCCGAAACGATCGCGGAATGCGGCGAAGTCTTCCGTGTTGACGATGGCAAGCTGCGGGAACGCCGGCGCGAATGCATTGATCGAGCGTCGCAGCAGCGAGAACTGCGCTGCGTCGCCGACGTAGGTCGGCGTGACGATACAAATCGATGGCATCGCGTTCCCAAAAGTATAATATAAATGAGCCGAATTTCAGTATAGCGGAAGGCGAAGTCCGCGCTCGACTCCTAGAGTGCCCGCAAAGCGACTAACAGTGTTAAACATCCAGGTCGTGGCATTTGAAAACGGAGTCGGAAATTTCCGCGATGTCGAGCTTGTGAGCGCCGCGCTGCGCGCGCTCGGTTGCGCCGTCACCGTCACCCGGGTGAGTGTCCAGGCGCGGCGCCGGCGCCGTTCTCCCGTCGTTCGCGGCATCGTCGGCGCGCGCGCCTGGGGCGAGAAGACCCGGCTGCTGCGCGCGCGCAAGAGGTTCGATCTTAACCTCATGATGGAGCACGTGTGGCCGGAGCATCTGCCTTCCGCGCATCGCAACGTGGTGATGCCGAATCCCGAATGGTTCGACCGCGCGGATCAGCGCCTCTTAAAGCTGGTCGATCGAGTCTGGGCAAAGACCGGCCACTCCTACGACGCCTTTACCCGGCTGGGCTGCCGCGTGAGCTTGACGGGATTCGACAGTGAAGATCGTTGCGACACGGCGGTGCCGCGCGATGCGGGTTTTTTTCATTTGGCGGGCAAGAGCCGGATGAAGGGGACGACTCCGCTGGTCGAACTTTGGTCGAGGCACCCGGAATGGCCGGCTCTCGACATCGTGCACAGCCGCAAGGCCGCCTTCGACATCATCGATGCGCCCAATATCCGCTATCGGAACGGCTACCTCGCGGACGCTGAGCTGCGCGAAATCCAGAATCGTCACGTATTCCACCTATGCCTCTCCGAGACCGAAGGATGGGGGCACTACATCGGCGAAGCGCAAAGCGTCGGTGCATTGCTGCTCACCACCGATGCGCGGCCGATGAACGAACTGGTGACCGCTGAACGCGGTCTCTTGGTCGAGTCGATGGAAAGCGGCAGACAGCACCTCGCCGTGACCTACTCGTTCGCGGCAGCGGATCTCGAGCGGGCGGTCTCGGTGGCGCTCGCCATGGACGAGCACGAGCGCGTGCGGCTCGGCAGCGCCGCGCGCGACTGGTTCTTGGAAAACAAACGCGGTTTTGCGCAGCGGTTGAATTCCGCGCTGGCAGAGTTGTAAGTTGCCAGGCACTCTCGTGGTTCGTCTCTGCAACTGGGTGGGCGAGGTTGTATTGTCCGTGCCGTCACTTCGACGACTCGAGTCCGCAGGCTACGCGCTGCATTTGGTCGGTAAATCCTGGGCGCCGCGCCTGCTCGCCGGCACCGGCTGGCCGGTAACGGTGCGCGCTCAAGGCCTCCTCGCCGCCGCGCGGCAAATGCGCGCGCTCAAGGCGCAGCTGACTGCGCACGGCGCCGCGCCGGCGCCGTGGGCGCTGCTGATGACGAAATCGCTGTCATCGGCGCTCGAAGCACGGCTCGGCGGGGTGCCCGCCGTGGGCTACGCCTACGATGGCAGGAGCTTGTTGCTGAGCCGTGCGTTCAAGCTGCCGAGGTTTGACCACGCCTCGTTCGCGTACTGGCAGCTGGTGAGTGATTTTCTGGGGAAGGCCGCGCCTTACCCGACGGAGGTTGGCCTCAATCCGAGCGCGGCTCAAACGCGCGAGGCGCAAGCCTTGCTAACAGCGCATGGTTTGAAGCCCGGCGCCTATTTCCTGTTCTGTCCGTTCTCGGGTCCCGACGATCGCGAAGGGCGCAAGGTCTGGCCGGGATTCGGCGCCCTCGCGCAGGAATTTCGCGCTCGCGGGATTGCGGTCGTGGTTTGCCCGGGCCCGGGCGAGGAGGCATCGAGCGCGGCGCTTGCGGGCGTGATAATACTTACCGGCGTTGACCTGGGTGTTTACGCGGCGCTCTTGGCCTTGGCGCACACGGTGATCGCCAACGACACAGGTCCCGGACACCTGGCCGCGGCCGTCGGCTCCCGGCTGATCAGCATTTATGGCCCGAGTTCGAGTGCCGCTTGGGCGCCCTTGGGCTCGAATGTGATACTCATGCATGCGGCCTGGCCGTCGGTCGGACGCGTCGTCGAAGCGAGTCTCGAAACCTATCATCCATGAAACAGATCGACGACATGGCGGAGTTCTGGCGCGGTCGACGCGTGCTTCTCACCGGGCACACCGGCTTCAAGGGCGCGTGGTTGAACCTGTGGCTCGCGCAGTTGGGCGCCGAAGTCACCGGATATGCCCTGGCTCCGGCCGGCGAACCGAATCTCTGGAACGTACTGGGCGCACCGGACACCCCGGCGTCCCGCTCCGTGATCGGCGACATCCGCGACGCGGGGTTCGGCGAGGCGGTGGCGCGCATCGATCCGCAAATCGTGATCCACATGGCGGCGCAGGCATTCGTCAGAGAGTCCTATCGCGATCCGCTCGGCACTTACGCGACCAACGTCATGGGTACCGCAGCGCTGCTGCAGGCCTGCCGGAAACTTCGCCGGCTCGAATGCGTGGTGGTCGTGACCAGCGACAAGGTCTACGAGAACCGCAGCGCCGCGCGCGCCTTCGATGAGGGCGATCGGCTCGGCGGCCACGATCCCTACAGCAACAGCAAGGCCTGCGCGGAACTCGTGACCGCGAGTTTTCGCGACAGCTTCTTCGCCGCCGGTGCGCCCATTGCGACCGCGCGCGCAGGCAACGTGATCGGCGGCGGAGACTGGTCGCAGGATCGGCTCATTCCCGACTGCGTCAGAGCGCTCAAGTCCGGGCAGCCCGTGAATTTGCGCTACCCCGATGCGGTGCGGCCCTGGCAGCATGTGCTCGAACCGCTGTCGGGCTATCTCACCTTGGCGCAACGGTTGGTGACGGCGCCGCAGAGCGCGCCGCGCGCTGTCAATTTCGGCCCGGACCCGGCATCCTTCTGCACGGTACGGGCGGTGGTCGAGACGTTTGCGGCGCGTTTCGCGGGCCTTCCCCGCTGGGTCCGCGATCCGGAGCCGCAGCCGCCGGAGGCCCATGCTCTGACCCTTGCATCGACGCTGGCGGCGCAAGCGCTCGGCTGGCGCCCGCGGCTCGACATCGGCGCGTCATTGTCATGGGCGGCGGATTGGTATTCGGCGCATTCAGCGGGGGAGAACATGCTGGAATTTTCCAAGGCGCAAATCGCGCGGTATGAACTCATGATGCATCCCCGATGAAGTGCGTGATTCTCGCCGGCGGCAAGGGCACGCGAATCGCCGAGGAGTCAAGTACCCGGCCCAAGCCCATGCTGGAAATCGGTTCGCGGCCCATCCTGTGGCACATCATGAAACTGTACGCCTCATTCGGCGTGACGGAGTTCATCGTCTGCTTAGGCTACCGGGGCTACATCATCAAGGAATACTTCGCGAACTACTTCCTGCACCAGGCCGATGTGACCTTCGACATGTCCGAGAACCGCGTCGAGTATCACGACTGCCGCAGCGAACCCTGGAAGGTGACGCTGGTCGATACCGGCGAGGAGACCGGAACGGGCGGGCGGCTCTTGCAAGTGGGCAAGTATCTCGCCGCGGATGAACCTTTTTGCCTGACCTACGGAGACGGTCTCGCCAACATCGATATTCGCGCCGAGCTCGCCTTCCACGCCGGCCACGGACGCAAGGCGACCGTGGCGTGCGTACGTCCCCCGGCGCGCTTTGGCCGGATCGTCGCTCAAGGCGGCCAGGTGGTGTCGTTCGAGGAGAAGCCCACGGCTGAAGGGGGTTTGATCAACGGCGGCTTCTTCGTCCTGGACCCCAGCGTGCTCGAACTGATCGAAGGCAGCAACACCGCGTGGGAGAAGGAGCCGATGGAGAACCTGGCGGCGGACGGTCAATTGGCCGCGTGGGTGCACCGTGGTTTCTGGCAGCCGATGGATACCTTGCGGGACAAACTGTCCTTGAATGCGCTCTGGGAGAGCGGCAGCGCGCCGTGGAAGCTCTGGATTGCATGAGTGTTGTGCGCTGGCATCCGATGGTGGTGCATTTTCCGCTGGCGCTCATCACCACGGCCACGCTTTGTCTCGTGAGCGCGCGCGTACTCCGCGGCAAGGGTCCGACGGCGACTCTCGCCACGGTCGGCACCTGGAACTTATGTCTCGGCGCGTTCGGCGCGGTTATTGCGCTGGCGAGCGGATTGGCGGCGGTGGTCGGCCTTCCGATCGGAGAGGCCGCGCACCGGGCGATCTCCGTGCACTTGAAATGGGCCGTGGCCTCCACCTTGGCGCTGGTGTTGTTGTCGGTCTGGCGGGGCGCCGGAGTGGCACAGGAGTCGCGCCCGTCGTGGCTCTTCACCCTGCTGCTGCTGGCCGCGACCGCGGCGCTGATCGTGACCGGCTACCACGGCGGTCAAAACGTCTATCGCTACGGAATCGGGGTGCAGTGGCTCAAATGAAAACCGCCGTGCGGCCTCGGGTGGCGCGCACGGCGGTCGCATCGTCCTGATGCAATGCCGGTGCTTATTGCGCCGGCGCCTGCCCCGTGAAGTACGCCAGCACGTACGCCTTGAGCGTTCCGTCCGCCTGCGGTGTTCCGTACACCTTGACCGGTGCTCCGCCGACCAGACCGCTGGTCAGACTCGCAAGACCGCTGCTGGTCGTCACGTCGATCGGACTGACGGTGACGATGCCGTTCGTGCAATCGACTTGATACACGAGCGTAGCCGAGCCTGCCGCGGTGCTCACATCGACGGTGGCGGCATTCGTCCCGCCCAACACCGTCATGGTGAACGTGCCGTTCGCGAAGCCGTTCTGAACGGACCCGAGCGGCAACAGCGAAGGCATCAGGATGGCATCGGCCGCGGCCCAGCCGTTCGCGGACGCAGGATCATTCCAGGTGGCGAAGCTGATCGCGCGCGAGGGCACCGCTCCGACCGAGCCGCCGAAATTGACGCTGCCGTTGGTGGCATCGACAAAATCCGTGATCGCAGCCATCCCGCCGTCCATCAGCAGCGTCGGATACGCGAAGTTCCACCATTTGAAGCCGGTGATCGCCGCGCCGGAGCCATCCGTTCCATTGGCGGTCGCGTTCGCGATGTAGTCGAGCGTTTTGACGTAGTCGTCCGTGGCTGTTCTGAAAGAGCGCGTCAGCGTGAATCCGCTGTCGCTCGCGACCGAGACCTTGCCGTCGTAAACCGCGGTCTCGATGTCGATGCTCTGCGCAACCAGCGGATTTGCGGTCACGTCCACCGCGCTCGCGTGAACTTTGAAACCGCGCACGAGATCGTGATTGGTCAGAAACGCGGTTCCGGTGGCGATCGGTGTCGAGTCGGCGGTCGGGTCCTGCGGCTGGCGAAAGAAGAACTGCGTGTTGTCATCGACGGTCAGTTTGACGCTGCCGCCCGTTTCCGTGGCCACGGTCACGACGTCGGTGACCGGGTTCACGTGCAGCACATGGCCTTCGGGGCTCAGCCAGACCGTATTGAACGCATCGGCCGCCCAAATCCGCGTGGCCACCAAACTGCCGTCCTCCTGATAACGCGCGGCGATGCGCACCTGCCGGCCTTTCAACGAGGCTTCACTCGAGAAATCCGTGATCACAGTCCGCGTCTTGGCATCCATGTCATAAAATATGGTGCCGTTGGTCGCATCCGGCGAGATCTGCAGCGTCGTCGTCGTCGTGACTTCGGTTTCCGGAGTCACGATCGGTTCCGTGGGGAATTCCCTGGTGATGGTGAGGGAGCCGGCCGCAACGGTGCCGACCTCGCCGTACATGTGGCGCAGAACCAAACGAGTCAGGTCGTACACCGGGTGGTGACGCACGGGGCCCTTGAAGTTCACCGCCCACAAGGTATTTCCATCCGCCTTCGGCGGCGTATGGCCGACCAAGAACGCAGGGTGCGCCAGATCGAATTCGAGGTCCAAGGCGTTGTTCCCACCCGCGGTGACCACCAGGTTTGAAACGAAATCCACCGTGACGGGCACCGTGAGATTCGGCGCGGTCCCTTGCTTGTGCTGGATTTGAATTTGATCCTCCGGAATCGAGGTTCCGGGGTTCATTGGAAATCCGGCCTCAGGGTCCGCGGCCACGGTGAGTGCGACGTCGCCCGGATTGGCGCTGATGGTGAGGACTGCCGCCGTGTAGGTGCCCACGGGCACGCTGGCGTTGCCGAGAATCTCCGCGATCTGATCGAGCTGCGCGAGATTGAGCTTCGTGCCGCCGGCGGGCGCCGTGTACACGGTGACATTGTCGCCGCCGCCCTGCGGAACCAGCGCGATCGACAGGATGTTGACGTCGATCGCCGCCCAGTCTTCGCTCGACGCATCGCTGATCATCATTGCCACGGTGCCGGTCTGCGCCATCGGCGGTGTGGATGAAGTGGAGGTCATGCCGCCGCCGCCGCCACCGCCGCCGCAGGCTGCGAGCAGTGCAGCGGCCACGCTCAACGACAACACTCGAGATGTATTAGGGACCATGATTCCTGTCTCCTCGTTTGACAATAATTTTCCCTGAGAACTTTGAGCGCGCAGCCATTGCGCACCGCTTGCCTGCACCAACGCTTCATCACAGCCCGCGTTGACAGTGACTTGCGTTGCCAATTGCAGACGACGTGTGCGGAGCGAGACGGCGCTCACGCAATCCGCGGCGCGTGATTACATAACGCCGGAGAATATCGGCCGGGCCGAACGGCGCAGGCTAACGGCGGGGCCCAACGCTGGATGCGGTCGCGCGCGCGCCGACGTGGACGCGCCATGCCTCCCGATAGGCGCACTCGACGTGTCGGGCAAATCGCGCCGCGTCCATCAGCGGCGAGTGCGCGAGCCGCGAGCGCAGCGTCGCGCGCAACGCCGCGAGTCGACCGAGATCGGTGCCGAGCGATGTGGCGATGTCGACGAACCCGGCGTCGGATGGCGCCGCGAGTTCGAGCAGGTCGAGTTGAAACAGCTGGCTGAGTCCGCCTCGCCCGACGCAGGTCTCGCCCACGCGCGTCACCACGGGCACGCCCATCCACAGCGCATCGAGGCTCGTGGTGTGACCGTTGTAGGGAAGAGTGTCGAGACAAACATCGATTTCGTGATAGGAACGCAGGTAGGCGCTGCGCGGTTGAAAGGCGCGAAATTCGATGCGCGACGCGGCGACACCGTGCGAGCCCAGTTCGAGCGCGAGCTGCTCGCGGTGGCGGCCCGGCGGAGCCATCAGCTGCAACCGCGACGTTGGCAGCGCACGCAGCACTTCACCCCAGAGAGCCAGCGTGCGCGCGGTCACCTTGCAAGGATTATTGAGGCAGCCGAAGGTCAGGTAACCGCGCTCAATCGCGGGCAATGAGTTGACCTCCTGATCGTCGAGCGGGTCGTAACACCAGAATGAATCCGGCAAGCGCAGTGTGCGCTCGCTGTAGTGGCCGTCGAAGCCTTCGGGATCCAGGCGTGGATCGCTGAGGCGATAATCCATCGCCGCCATTCCGGTGGTGCCTGGATAGGCCAGCCAGGCAATTTGGATCGGCGCCGGCTTGCGCGCAAACAGCAAGGGCCGACCGCCGGCCATGTGCATGGTCAGGTCGATCAGAATGTCGATGCCGTCATCCTGGATGCGTTGGCACAGCGCCGCGTCATTGAGCGGCCGAACCTCGCACCAGTGGTCGGCAAAGGCGGCAATGCGCCGCGTGTATTCGTCCGCGCGCTTGACGCTCGAGTAGCAGAACACTTCGAATGCCGCGTGGTCATGCCGCGACAGCAGCGGCAGCGTGAACAGGCTTTGGCAATGAAGCCGAAAGTCCGGCGAGACATAGCCGATTTTGAGCCGCCGCTCCGGGTCGAGATCGGGTGCCCGCGGCTGGGCAGCGGCGGGCAACGGCACGGCAAAACGCTCGTTCCAGCGCAGGCATTCAGCGAGAATCGGCCCAGGCTCCGCGTGCTGGAACGAGAGCGCATAGCAAAGATTGCTATGCGTCGGCGCGGAATGCGGATCGAGCGCGAGAGACTCGCGAAAACTTTCGATCGCGGCCTCGAGGTCGCCGGCATCCTTGTATAGATTGCCGCGCGTGTCGTGCAGCGCTGCATTGCTCGGCGCCAACTCGAGCGCCCTATCCAGCAACGGCTGCGCTTCCGCGATGCGCCCGAGCAAGCGCATGAGGCATGCGGCGTTATTCAGCGCGACCACCGAGTCCGGCTGGGCGCGCAAGGCGGCATCGTACGCGGCCATGCCGGCCTGAAAATCGCCGAGCTCGGTCAGGACGTTGCCGAGATTGACGAACGCCTCGGCAAAATCAGGGCGCAGCGCCGCTGCGTGCCGATAGCGGTCGACGGCTTCGCGAGAGCGGCCGAGTGCGTGCAGTGCGTTGCCCAAGTTGAAAGATGCATCGGCATCGTCGGGCGCGCGTGTCAGCGCAGCGTTCAGAATGCGTTCAGCTGCCGGGAAATTCCCCTGGTTCCAATAGGCGATGCCGAGATTGACGGCATGCGAGGTCGCCGTGGGCTCGAGATCCGCCGCCGCGCGCAACAGCTCGATCGCCTCGTCCAACAGACCCATTTCGCGCAGCACCGCGCCCAAGTTGGCCATGACGCCGGCATTCCCGGGCGCAAGCTTCAGGGCCTCGCGGTAGGCCTCCGCCGCCGCGGGGAGGGCCTTGGACAATTGCCGGCAGATGCCAAGATTGTTCCACGCGTCGAGAAAATCCGGCTGTGCCGCCAGGGCCGCTTGGTAGGCGGCCATCGCCTCATCCCAGCGGCGCAGCGCCTGCAAGGCCTGACCCAGCACGAATTGATGGCGCGGCTCGGCGCCCGCGAGCGCCGTCGCACGTTGCACGAGAGTGAGCGCGGCGGCCGGATCTCCGCATTGCAGTTCCAACAAGCCGCTGCGGTAAAGCGCGACGCTGTGCTGCGGCGCACGCGCCAATACCTCACGGTAGAGCGCTCGCGCCGCCTCGAAACTCCCGGCGCGATGCTGCTCGGTCGCATCCTGCAGCAATTGCTCGGTGTCGATCGGCGGCACCGAGGCGCCGCTAGCGGGTGAGTTCTTTCGCGAGGCGATCGGCGTGATAGATCTTCTTCAGCGCCTCGGTGATGCCGGTGACATCGACCGAAATCGCGCGATTCTGACTGCCGTCATAGCCGAAGTCCCCGCCCAGCGATTGCAGGTTGCCGTCGAACACGAGCCCGATCACCTCGCCGCCGCGTCCGATCACGGGTGAGCCGGAATTGCCGCCGATGATGTCGTTGGTCGAAGTGAAGTTGAGCTGTGCCGCCGGGTCGACCGCTGTTTGCGCCGCGGTCCAGCTGGGCGGCAATTTGAACGGGTCACGTCCCGTCGCGTGGTCGTACGCGCCGGCAAAATTGGTCGTCGGCACCACGCTGTGTCCGTTCTCCGAATAACCGGCCACGGCGCCGTAGGACAATCGCAGTGTGAAGGTTGCATCGGGATAGGCGCCTTTCCCGTCGAGCGCGAAGCGCGCCTTGGCGATGAGCGCGGAGTTCTTGGTGATGACAGCCTTCACCGTGTCTTCCGAATCGGCGCGAACGGCGCGGGCAGGCGCATCGAGGATGCGCGCAAAATCAATCAGCGGATCGTGGTATGCATCGATCGCGCTCGATTTGCCGTCGAACAGTTGCGCGCGCAATGCCGCGTCGCCCAATTTCGTCCCGTCGATGAGCGAATCGGCGATCTCATCGGGGCTGCGTTTGCCGAGCAGTGCGCGCACCGTCGGATCGGAGGTCCCCAGATACTCGCGCACCTTGGTGAGCCACCAGGCGATCACTGTCTTCTCGAGCGCGGGGTGAAGGGGCGCCGTGGACACGATCTGCTCGCGCAAGGCCGGAAAATTGGCGTTCGAGTATTCCTCCAAGCGCTCGCCATCCGGCTTGAGCACTTCCGCGGCGTAGCGGTTCAGCGCCACCGCATGGCCCATGAAGTCTGACAGGCTCGCCGGCATCCTCTCGAGCAGCGCCCGGCGCACGTAAATCTCCCGTTGATGCCGCACGGCCGCCGCCACGGCGTCCCAAGCGCCGCCATAGTTCGCCGCCAGGTTGGGATCGGCCGCCACACGCTTGCGAAATTCGCTTTCGGAGCGCGCCTTGTCGGCGATCAACGGTCCGTCAACCAACGCAAGTTGCCTGCCCTTGATCGCTTTCAGTGAATTCTCGATGTCGAACAGCAGGGTGTTCGCGGTACGGGCTTCCTCCGGTCCCTTGGTCGAAAATTCAGTCAAGATGCCGCGCAATTCGGAATATAGAGTCAAGACGAACGGCTGCACCATATCGCGCTGGAATTCCAGCTGCGCCAGCGTGTCGTCGCGTTCAGTGGACCCCGGGTTGCCGCTGGTGAGCGCGATATCGCCCGCCTTGACCCCATGGGCCGCGAATTTCAAGAATGCTTCGCTGTGCAGCGGCTTGCCCTTGTCGTAAATTCGCACGAAGGAGGTGTCCAGATCGTAGCGCGGAAAGGTGAAATTATCGGGGTCACCGCCGAAGAATGCCGCGCTTTCCTCGGGCGCGAATACGATGCGCACGTCCTGATAGCGTCGGTACTTGTATAGATTGTAGACACCGCCCGCGTACAGGGTCACCACCTGGCAGCGCACATCCGCGGCGGTACCGCAGGCACTTTCGATTTGCGCCTTGACCGCGCGCTCCGCCTCATGAAAGGCGCGATCGGATTTTCCCGCGGTGGCGGCCTCGACCTTGGAGGTGACATCGCTGATGTCCACCAGCTGATTCGCTTCCATCGACGGGCATCTCTTCTCATCCGCCGCCGTGGCGGCGTAATAGCCGTTCTGGGTGTAGTCGTGCGTCGCGTCCGCAAGAGCCGCGACACACTCGCGCGCGCAGTGATGGTTCGTCATCACCAGCCCATTGGAGGACACGAGACTCGCCGAACAGCCGAGGGTGAGACGGATGCTGGCGAGCTGCGCATGGTGCAGCCACGCAGCGTCAGGCGCCCAGCCGTATTTCGCCTGCATCTTGGCGGTCGGAAAATTGTCGAAGGTCCACATTCCCTCATCCGCGAGGGCGGGGCGAGCCAGGCAAACCACGAGAAGCGTCGAGAAGCGAAGCAGCGTTTTCATCCGATGTCCTTTTATTGATATTCGTTGCAATCACCGGCGCGAATAATTGGCTATTGTGCGGCCGGCGAGTATCACGACCCTGGCCCAATGATTAAGTTCAGATTTGCACCGGGTCGGGTTCCTGAGCATATTAAGCGCCGTGGGTAAGATGTGGGCAAGAACAAGGCCTGAAGGCCGGTGTTTCTCGCGGAGAAATTGGATGAATGAACTGCAGGAAGAGTTGCGAGCCGTCGTCGACTACATCTCCGAGCAGACCGGCGGATTGCTGATGCCGGAGGACCGGCGGGCGCGGATGGCGCTCGCCTGTCTCGACCTTGCGATCGAGCATATGGCGGGTATTGCGGTGCTCTCCGAGCGTTCATTGTGGGGACCCGCGTATGCGCTGCTGCGCTGTATGTTCGATGCCTTCGTGCGCGGGGTTTGGCTGGCGCGCTGCGCCTCGGAGATCGAATTATCTGCATTCGAGATGGCGGGTCTGCGGGGAAAACCCTTCCGGGTGCTGGTGGAGGATGTTGAACGAATATTAGGGCATTCCCGCGGCGTGTTGTCGAAAATCCGGACTTCGTCGTGGGCCATCTTCAGCGACTTCACGCATGCCGGATTCGAGCACGTCAGACGCAAACCCGGACAGAGCAGGAACGATCATGACTATCCTCCGGCGGAGACCGACCAGGCGCTGCGCCTGGCAACGGCGCTTGGCCTCTTATCGGCGACCGAACTGGCCTCCCTCTCCGGACATCGCGACATCGCTCTCGCCTGCAAAGCGCGCGCCGTGCGCAGCGCCGATGGCCGTAAGCACTAGCGCTCGATTTGCGCGGTCACTTCGCGATAATTCTATAAGTCTCAGTCACTTGCGCTCGCTTCTGTTGGGGCGCACGCTCGGAATCAAAGCGGCTTAGGATAACCCTTTGATTTAATGGCGCTCCCTACGAGATTCGAACTCGTGTACTTGCCTTGAGAGGGCAATGTCCTGGGCCTCTAGACGAAGGGAGCGTTGTCAACCGGGCGCCTGAGCTCAAGAGGGCTGGTAGTATACGGACCAATTTTTTTGACTCAAGCGGAACCCCTCTTTTTGAACGCATCGTCGACTTCCTTAAGCCCACTCATCATCCCTCGCTCTGAGCATTCGATCTCGCGTGCGGCGATCTCGCCGAATGCGCTGAAAGTGCTGTATCGCCTGAAAGACGCCGGCTACCAAGGCTTCTTGGTCGGCGGCGCGGTGCGCGACCTGCTGCTCGGCATTACACCGAAGGATTTCGATGTCGCCACCAACGCCCTGCCCGAAGAGGTGCGGCGCTTGTTTCGCAATTGCCGCCTCATCGGCCGGCGCTTCCGGCTGGCGCACGTGCATTTCGGCCACGAGATCATCGAGGTCGCCACGTTCCGCGCCGCGGCGGCGCCGGAGCGCGAGGACGTGGATGAGTTGGATCCGGATGCGCCCATCGAAGCCTCGCCGCAAGAGGGCTCCGAACACCGTGCGTTCGATGAGACCGGCCGCATTTTGCGCGACAATATTTACGGCACCATCGAGGAGGACGTGTGGCGCCGCGACTTTGCGGTCAACGGCCTTTACTACAACATCGAGGATTTTTCGATCTGGGATTTCGTCGATGGTTTCAATGACGTGCGCGCGCGCCGCTTGAAGCTGATCGGCGATCCGCAAACGCGCTACCGGGAAGATCCGGTTCGCATGCTGCGCTCGGTGCGTTTCGCCGCGAAACTCGATTTCTCCATCGAGCCCAAGACCGAAGCGCCCATCAGCGAGCTCGCGTATTTGCTGGACGGCGTGCCGCCGGCGCGCTTGTTCGACGAGTGTCTGAAACTCTTCCTGTCCGGATTCGGCGCCAAATCCTACCGGCTGCTGCGGCAATACGCGCTTTTCGAGCATCTGTTTCCGCTACCTGCCGCCGCGTTCGCGTTGCCGCCTTACAGCTACGCACAGGAGATGCTCGAGCGCGGCTTGATCAACACCGACGAGCGCATCGCGGCGGACAAGCCGGTGACGCCCACCTTCCTGTTCGCGGTTCTGCTGTGGAGCGCGGTGCTGCGTGAACTGAATGAACGGCAGGCGGGTCCGGCACCCGATCTCGCGCAGCTGATGCAGGCGTGCGACACGGTGCTGCGCGCCCAGCAATCGCGCGTCGCCATCCCGCGGCGCTTCGCGATACCCATGCGCGAACTGTTCATGCTGCAGCCGAGGTTCAACCGGCGCAGCGGCCTCAAAGCCTTGAGCCTGCTGCAGCACCCGCGCTTTCGCGCGGCCTACGATTTCCTGTTGCTGCGCGCGGAAGTCGGGGTGGCCGACCCGGAACTCGCGAAGTGGTGGACCGAGATTCAGGTCATGCCGCAGGATGAGCGCGTGGCCCTGGTGCAGGCCCGTGCGGCAGATCCGGCCGAAAACACCGAAGGCGCGGCGGCCCCCGGCCGCCGGCGCCGGCGGCGGCGGCGCGGCGGAGCGGCGCGCACGTAGCGTATGACCGCGCTTTGGCGGCCCGCGTACGTGGCGATCGGCAGCAATCTCGAGCAACCGCGGGCGCGCGTCCAAGAGGCGTTCGAACGCCTGGCGGGGGCGCCCGGGATGCGGCTCGTGAGCCGCTCGCGCCTGTATGAGACGCACCCGATGGGGCCGCAGGATCAGCCCGACTTCCTGAACGCGGCCGCCGGCGTACTCACCCGGCTGCCGGCGCGCGAACTGCTCACGCGCTTGCTCGGTATCGAATCCGCAATGGGCCGCAAGCGCCGCGAGCGCTGGGGTCCGCGTGTCATCGACCTGGATTTGCTATGGATGCCGGGCGAGAGCATCGACGAGGATGGGCTCACCCTGCCGCATCCCGGGGTGTCGACCCGCAACTTCGTCCTGTATCCTCTGGCCGATATCGCTCCCACGCTGTCGATTCCTGGGATTGGCCGCGTGCTGGAACTGTTGCGGCGCGCGGGCAGTGATGGCATTTCGGTTGTCGAATAGGATTAAGAGTCGTCCATGGCGAGCGCGAAACCTCACCGGTTCATTGTGGTTGAAGGTCCGATCGGTGTCGGCAAGACCAGCTTGGCGAAGCGCCTGGGCCAATCACTGGGCGGCCAGCTGGTGCTCGAGCAGGCGGATCAGAACCCCTTCCTCGAGCGTTTCTACAAGAACCCGCGTGCGGCCGCCTTCCAGACCCAGCTGTTCTTTCTGTTTCAGCGCGCCCGCCAATTGGAGGACGTCAGGCAGGAGGATTTGTTCGGTGCGGTGCGCATCGCCGACTACCTGTTGGAGAAGGACCGGCTGTTCGCCCGCGTGACTCTGGATGATGCGGAATACGCCTTGTACGAACGAGTCTATGCGCGGGTGGTGGTCGACGCGCCGAAGCCCGACCTCGTCGTGTACCTGCAGGCGCCGGTCGACGTGCTGGTCGATCGGATCGCCAAGCGCGGCATCCGCTACGAGCAGCACATCGAGCGCAGTTATCTGGACAAGCTCAATCAGGCGTATGCGCGATTTTTCCACAGCTACGACGCCTCGCCCCTCTTGATCGTCAATTCCACGGCCATCGACCCCATCAACAATGACGGCGACTATCAGCAGTTGTTCGCCGAAATCAGCAAAACGCGCCGCGGCCGGCATTTTTTCAATCCCGCCGGCAGCAGCCTGTTGCCTCCCGGTTGACCCGCGGGCGGCTAATCGACAATTCGCGGGTGCGGCTCATCGACCGGTCTTGCCGCGTGCTGGACAAGCGCCCAGTGCACGTGCTCGCGAACCAGACTCGAGGGATGCTGCGCACGGCGCTGCAGCGACTCGAGCAGCGCGGGCGAGGTGGGCGCATTGCCGAGCGCGACCGCGATATTGCGCAACCAGCGCTCATGACCGATGCGCCGGATCGCGCTGCCGGCGGTGCGCTCGATGAATTGCCGCTCGCTCCACTCGAACAGCTCGATCAGTTGTGAGTGATCGAGGCCGTGCCGCACCGCGAAATCCTTCTCGGCGGTGGGGCGGGCGAACTTATTCCACGGGCACACCAACTGACAGTCATCGCAGCCGTAGATGCGATTGCCGATGGCGCGCCGAAACTCGACCGGAATCGCACCCGCCAACTCGATGGTGAGATAAGAGATGCAGCGCCGCGCATCCAGGCGGTAGGGCGCGACGATGGCGCCGGTGGGGCAGGCCGGCAGGCAAGCGGTGCAGCTGCCGCAGTGCGCGCTGCTCGGTTGCCCGCTCGGCAACTCGAAATCCAAGTAAATTTCGCCCAGAAAAAAATACGACCCGGCGTCGCGGTCGATCAGGTTGGTGTGTTTGCCGATCCAGCCCAATCCGGCATTGCGCGCGAGCGCCTTTTCCAGGACCGGTGCGCTGTCGCTAAACACACGGTGGCCGAACGGCCCGACCGCCCGTTCGATGCGCTCGCAGAGCCGCTGCAAGCGCGAGCGCAGGACCTTGTGATAGTCGCGCCCCAGGGCATAGCGGGAGACGTAGCCCAGGTTGGCGTCGGCCAGGGTGGCTTCGGCGCCGGCCGCATCGGGCGGCCAATAATCCATGCGCACGCTGATGCAGCTCACGGTGCCCGGCGTAAGTTCGGCGGGCCGGCTGCGCTTCAGGCCATGGCGCGCCATATACGTCATTTCGCCGTTGAAACCCGCACGCAGCCAGTCGAGAAAATGCGCCTCGTCGCGCGCCAGATCGATGCGGGCAACGCCGAGGCGCGCGAATCCAAGCTCGACGCTCCACCGGCGCACATCGGACAGCAGAGCCTCGCGGTCGATGGGTATGTCGGGATTCATTGGATACCTGCCAGGCGATGTCCGGGGGGCCCGTATAATGGCGAAAAACGCCGCGGGCCGCCCCGCCGATGGATGCCATGCCTCGAGCCAGCCTCGAATTTTATCTGCCGGACAGCGGTGCGACCGAGGTACTGGGACAATCGCTGGCACGAACATTCCTGGGCTCTGAGGCTCCGGGAGCGGTGGTGTATCTGCAAGGTGAGCTCGGTGCAGGCAAGACCGCCTGCGTGCGCAGTTTCCTGCGCGCATTGGGGATCACGGGGCTGGTGCGCAGTCCAACCTACACGCTGGTGGAAACCTACACGGTGGGCTCTCTTACCTGCGTCCACGTTGACTTGTATCGGCTCAAGAGCCTGACGGAGGTCGATGAGTTGGGGCTGCGTGATGCGGTGGAACCGCAGTGTCTGCTGGTGGAATGGCCCGAGAAAGGCGAGGGCGCGTTGCCTCCCGCAGATCTCCACGTGTTGTTGGATTACGCGGGAGAAGGGCGCCGGGCGAGGTTATCCGCCGCGACGCCGCTCGCGGCGACTTGGCTCGAGAAGCTTGGATACGACACTAGCTTAATCCCCTATGTATCTAATTTAACTTGAAAATATCCCCTCAGGTGCGTTAACTTAATGCACCATGAAGATTCTCTTGCCGCGGCCGGTGTGGGTGATGCTGTTGTCGCTGCTGATGCTGCCGGCGCACGCGGTGGACGTGCGGGCGATTCGGCTCTGGGCGGGTCCGGACAGCACGCGGCTGGTATTGGACCTGTCGGGCGCTGCGCAACACAATCTGCAGATACTGAAAAATCCCGATCGCGTGGTTCTCGATGTCGCGAATGCGCGGTTGGCCGGCGGGGCGCACACGGCGCCCGCGACCGGCGCGGTCAAGCAGCTTCGAGTGGCCCGCCGCCCCTCCGGGGAGCTGCGCCTCGTGCTCAATCTCGCGCGGCCCGTCCAGGCGAAAAGCTTCCTGGCCGCACCCAATCACCGCTACGGCTATCGATTGGTCATCGACTTGGGCTCGAACCAGAGCAGCGAAACACCGGTGAAAGCCGAACACGCGCCGCCGGACGCACGCGACCTCATCATTGCCATCGATGCCGGTCACGGCGGCGAGGATCCGGGAGCAATCGGCAAGAACGGCACGCGCGAAAAGGACGTGGTGCTGGCCATCGCCCGGGAATTGGCGCTCAAAATCAACGCAGAGCCCGGAATGAGGGCGGTGCTCACGCGCAACGGCGATTATTTCGTGCCGCTACGCGATCGGATGCGCCGTGCCCGCGCGCAGCAGGCGGACCTGTTCGTGTCCATTCACGCCGATTCGATCCGCGATCGCCGCGTCGATGGCTCCTCGGTCTACATCCTGTCGCAGCGCGGCGCGACCGACGAGGCGTCGCGCTGGCTGGCGGAGCGCGAGAATGCATCCGACTTGATCGGCGGCGTATCGCTCGATGACAAGGACGATGTGCTTGCCTCCGTGCTGCTCGACCTGTCGCAGTCGGCCTCCTTGAGCGCGAGTCGAGTCGCGGCCGAACGCGTGCTGCGCCAATTGAACCGGGTCGGCGAGGTCCGCAAGCCGCAAGTACAGCAGGCGCGCTTCATGGTGCTCAAGTCTCCGGATGTTCCCTCGATGCTGGTCGAGACCGCCTACATCTCCAATCCGCAGGAGGAGGTGCGCCTGCGGGGTGCCGTACATCAGGCCAAGCTTGCAGCCGCCATCCATCAGGGTGTCCGCGACTATTTTTATGCCAATCCACCGGCGGGCACACGCATCGCGCAACTCGCGATCGGAACCCCGGCGGCGCGGCCGGTGATGGCCACCGCGGGCGATTCGGGGGAATAGCACCGCGCCCCGGCAGGACTCGGGCTGTGCGAAACTGCGCGGCTAACGAGGTCACCCTTGCCCATATCGCTGCTCTCCGATGCACTCATCAGTCAAATCGCCGCCGGCGAGGTGATCGAGCGGCCTGCCTCCGTGGTCAAGGAGCTGGTCGAGAACGCCCTCGACGCGCGGGCGCAGCGCATCGAGGTGGAACTGGAGCGCGGCGGTTGCGGCTTGATCCGGGTTCGCGACGACGGCAGCGGCATCCCGGCCGACGAGATGCCCTT
>Ga0181537_10001440_pt1 | contig 22036 bp, 21 predicted proteins | sample PEATcosm2014_Bin_39_FD_119765 | JGI IMG/M metagenome (GOLD analysis project Ga0181537, IMG submission 119765) | Peatland microbial communities from MTU Mesocosm Facility, Houghton, MI, USA - PEATcosm2014_Bin23_10_metaG | ecosystem: Environmental > Terrestrial > Soil > Wetlands > Peat | place... | reverse complement strand
GCCGCACGTCGAACTGCTGCAGCCGATCACCAAATTCGCCGCCTCGGTGCCGAGCACCGAGCGTGTCGCCGACATGATCTCGATGGCGGCACGCGAAGCCTTCAACGGCGCACCCGGGCCGGTCTACCTGGAGATTCCGCGCGACGTGCTTGATCGCGAGGTCGATGTCACCAAGGCGATTATCCCCAAGCCCGGACGCTACCGTGCCTCGACCCGCTCGATCGGCGATCCGCGCGACATTGAAAAGCTGGCCGATATCCTGGTCAACTCCGAGCGTCCCGCAATCCTGTACGGCCAGCAGGTGTGGGCGGCCCGTGGCCATGAGGAGGCGATCGCGCTGCTGCGCGGGCTGGATATCCCGGGCTACTTCAACGGCGGCAGCCGCGGCCTGCTGCCGCCGGGCGACCCGCATCACTTCGATCGCACCCGCGGCAACGCATTCTCCGACGCCGACGTGATCGTCATCGTCGGCACTCCGTTCGACTTTCGCATGGGCTACGGCCGGCGCATCAGCACCAAGCTGAAGCTGGTGCAGATCGACATGGACTACCGCACCGTCGGCAAGAACCGCGATATCGACCTGGGGCTGGTCGGCGATCCCGGTGCCATCCTGGGCGCGGTGCTGCAGGCCGCCTCAGGACGGCTGAAACAGGACAAGCGCCAGCTGCGCCAGCAGTGGATGAAGAAACTCTCCGACGCCGAAGCCGCGGCCACCGAAAAGCTGATGCCGCTGTTCAAGTCCAATTCTATTCCGATCCATCCGTACCGCGTCGCCTGGGAACTGAACGAGTTCCTGGCCGACAACACAATCTACATCGGCGACGGCGGCGACGTGGTGACGATCTCGGCCCAGGCTGTGCGTCCGCGCCGGCCCGGGCAATGGATGGATCCTGGAGCGCTGGGGTCGCTCGGCGTCGGCACTGGATTTGCAATCGCCGCGGGACTCGCCCATCCGAGCAAGGAGGTGCTGTGCTACTACGGCGACGGCTCGTTCGGCATGACTGCGTTCGACATGGAAACCGCCAACCGGTTCGGCGTGCCATACGTCGCGGTCATCGGCAACAACTCGGCCATGAACCAGATCCGTTACGGCCAGTTGGCGAAATACGGCGAGGAGCGCGGCAACGTCGGTAACCTGCTGGGCGACGTGCCGTTCGGCAAGTTCGCCGAGATGCTGGGCGGCTACGGTGAGGAAGTGCGCGATCCGGCGCAGATCGGCCCTGCACTGCAACGCGCGCGCGAATCGGTGCATCGCCTGGGCCGCTCGGCGGTGATCAACATCTGGGTGGACCCGCGCGAATACGCGCCGGGCACCAAGAATCAGACCATGTACAAATGATGCACAGCTGGAGATCGTAGATGGCGAAGGCACTGGACGGCGTCCGAATACTCGACTTCACGCACGTGCAGTCGGGTCCGACCTGCACGCAGCTGCTGGCCTGGTTCGGCGCCGACGTCATCAAGGTGGAGCGCGCCGGCCACGGCGATATCACGCGCGAGCAGTTGCGCGACATCCCGCACGTGGACAGCCTGTACTTCACGATGCTGAATCACAACAAGCGGTCGATCACGCTGGACACCAAGAACCACAACGGCAAGGCAGTACTTGAAAAGCTCATCAAATACTGCGACGTGCTGGTCGAGAACTTCGCCCCTGGTGCGCTCGATCGCATGGGCTTCACCTGGGAGCGCATCCAGCAACTGAATCCGAAGATGATCGTCGCCTCGGTCAAGGGCTTCGGACCCGGCCCGTACGAGGACTGCAAGGTGTACGAAAATGTCGCGCAGTGCGCTGGCGGCTCCGCGTCCACCACCGGCTTCGATGATGGTCCGCCACTGGTGACCGGTGCGCAGATCGGCGACAGTGGCACCGGCCTGCACCTGGCCCTTGGCATCGTCGCCGCGCTCTACCAGCGCACCACTAGTGGCCGCGGCCAGCGCGTACTGGCCGCAATGCAGGACGGCGTGCTGAACCTGTGCCGCGTCAAGCTGCGCGACCAGCAGCGCCTGGCGCGCACCAAGGTGATGAAGGAATATCCGCAGTTCCCCAACGGCAAGTTCGGTTCCTCGGTGCCGCGCGCCGGCAATGCCTCGGGCGGCGGTCAGCCGGGCTGGATCATCAAGTGCAAGGGCTGGGAGACCGACCCGAATGCGTATCTCTATTTCATTACTCAGGCGCCGGTGTGGAAGGAGATCTGCACCGTCATTGGCAAACCGGAGTGGATCACCGATCCCGACTACGCGACACCCCACGCGCGACTGCCGCACCTGATGGAGATTTTCGCCGCGGTCGAGCAGTGGACCAAGACCAAGACCAAGTTCGAGGCCATGGCCGAGTTCAACCAGCACGACATCCCCTGCGGTCCGATCCTGTCGATGGAGGAGCTGGCCGCCGAGCCCTCGCTGCGCGCCAGCGGCACCATCGTCGAGGTGGACCACCCGACGCGCGGCAAATACCTGTCAGTCGGCAATCCGATCAAGATGTCCGACAGTCCCACCGAGGTCAAGCGCTCGCCGCTGCTGGGCGAACACACCAATGAGGTGCTGGCCGAGCTCGGGCTGAGCAGCGAAGAGATCGATGCGCTAAGGGTGGAGAAAGTCATCTAGCAGGCCGTGCGCTGGCGACAGCGCACGGCCGATGAACAGCAATCTCGACGGGGAGATCAACATTGGATAAAGCTCTGGTTAGCAGAGTACTCGATGATGCAAAGGCTACAGGCCGCAGCGCAATCAAAGCATCACTCGCGCAAGGTTTTTTCGAAGTTAGGGACCGAAGGCCAGAGACGATCGATCGCAGACACGATCAACCAACATCCAAAAGGGGGGACTGAGAATGACTACACCCAAGGTAGCCGGGTACCTGTTTGCAGCGCTCGCGTGGATCCTGCTGATCGCAGCCTATCCTGCAGCGAGCTTTGCGGATGAGGCGGCCGACAATGCAGCGCTCAAGGAGCAGATGCGCATCCTGATGCAGCGTATCGATGACCTGAGCAGACAGGTCGACAGCCTGCAGAAGCAGCAGGCCTCGACGCAGCCCGCAGCGCCGGCACCGATCACGCCGCCCGCGGTGCAGACGCCTGCAACGGCAGCGCCCGCGCCCACCGTGGCAGCAGCCGCGCCGCCGGCGGAGCCCAAGTTCGAGAAGTTCCTGAGGGACTTCTACGGCACCCTCGACGTGTCGCTCGACGACACCACCAAGGGCATCAACGGGCTGACCGCCTACAGCTACAGCCTGGCCAATCCGGCCAACCCGAACGGCGGCTTCGTTAACAACGGGCCCAAGGGGCAGCAGCAGATCGGGCGTCTGGGCTACATGCCGGCGCTGTCAACCAACAAGTCGCTGATCGGCTACCACACCGAGCACAAGATCGGCGACAGTGACTACGACTTCATCGTCCAGGTCGAGACCTCATTGGCGATCACGGCCTCCCCGGGCCTGAAAACCTCGTACACACAGCAGTCGAACGTGGTCCAGGGCGCCATCGGCCTGGGCGATACGTTCGTCGGCCTGCAGAACAGCACCTGGGGCAAGCTGAAGTTCGGCACCACCTATGCGCCCTACAAGAAGTCCACCGATCGCCTGAACCCGTTCTCGGGCATGCTCGGCGACTATGCGGCGATCATGGGCAACACCGGCGGCGACAACCGTGTCGAGTTCGGTACCCGCCTCGACCACTCGATCTGGTACGAGTCGCCGAAGATTGCCGACGTGTTCAGCTTCGACTTCCTGTATTCGCCCGGAGCCAACCGCACCTTCGACAACGTGGTGCAGTCGGCCGGCTCGCCCGACTGCAGCGGCGGCAACGAACCCGGCAGCGGCAACCTGCTGCTCAATTGCGACGACGGCGGCTTCGGCGATGCCGTCAGCGCCGACCTGAAGGTCGAGGCGGGTGGCTTCTACGGCACCGTGGCCTATGAGCTGCACAAAGGCGTGAATCGCAACAGCGACGGCATCGGGGCGAACAATCCGATCTACGGTTACCTGGTCAGCAGCGGCAGCCCGCTGATCGACTTCAACACCTTCAATACCATTGTCGCGGAATTCCCGGGCTACGCGGCCGTCGCCAGCCCGCCCTACCTGACCGACATTGCCAACGAGTGGGCCTTCAAGGTGGGCGCGCAATATGCGTTTGCATTCGGCCTGACCGCCAGCGCGATCTGGGAGGACATGCACCGCGATCTGCCGCAGGATCTCGAGTTCCAGAATGAGCGCCAGCGCAACGGCACCTGGCTGGCGCTGACCCAGGAGCTGGGCCAGAAGGACCAGCTGAGCGCCGGCTGGGCGCACGCCGGCAAGACCCCGGGCGATCCGGGCGGCCAGCACAATTACAATCCGTTCAGCACTGACGACTCGGCCGACATGTTCACGCTCGCCTGGAAGCACAGGCTCGACAAGCAGCTCTACTGGTACGTCGATAGCGCGCTGACCCTCAATCACGGCAACGCGCACTACGACATCGGCGCCGGCGGCCGCGGCCTGACGACCGACTGCCACGATGGCACCAACACCATCTTTACCGATGCCAGCTCGGCGGGTCCGACCACCTGGGGCGGCTGCCGCATCATGGGCTTCTCCACCGGCCTGGACTACAAATTCTAGACCGTTCAACCGCAGCCACGGCGGCGGCTGCCCCAGCCGCCGCCGTGACGTACGCGAGACTGCAGCCATTGTCGCCCGCCCATCCGCCGGATCTGCGGGTATGATTCCAGCTCAAGCCGCCGGCACAGGCCGCAAACCTGGAAGGACCATGGACGACAGCAATTCAAAGCCGATGAAGCGCCGCGATCTGTTTCGGATGATCGGCATGGTGGCGGGCGGATCACTGATGTACCAGGCAATGACCAGCCTGGGGTTCGCCGCCGACTCGCAATATTCGGGGCCGATCAAACTGCAGGGAGACCCCAAGGGCGCGCGCGTGATCGTACTTGGGGCCGGCATGGCCGGCCTGGTCTCGGCGCTGGAGCTGCGCAATGCCGGCTACACCGTGCAGCTGCTGGACTTCAACGACCGGGTCGGCGGCCGCGCCTGGAGCCTTCGGGGCGGTGATGTCTACACTGAGATCGGCGGCGCGACCCAGACCTGCGGTTTTGACCCGGGGCTGTACCTGAATCCCGGACCGTGGCGCATTCCCTATCACCATCGCGGCTACCTTGATTACGCCAGGCGCTTCAACGTCGCGCTGGAACCGTTCGTGATGGTCAACTACAACGCCTACGTGCACAGCAGCCGTTTTTTCGATGGCAAGCCGCGCCGTTTCCGCGAAGTCCAGGCGGACTTCCAGGGTCATGTGGCGGAACTGCTCGCCAAGAGCGCGCACCAGCAGAAGCTCGACCAGGCACTGACCGACGAGGACCAGCAGATCCTGCTCGAGGCGCTGCGCGGCTGGGGCGCGCTGGATGAAAAATTCGTCTACAAGGCGGGCGATGACAGCGCCGAGCGCCGCGGCTACGAGGTCAACCGCGGCGGCGGGTTGATGCCGCCGCCGATGCCCTCGAGCCCGATCGGGCTGGCTGACCTGCTGCGCTCGGACATGTGGCGCGCACTCACCTTCGGGCAGACGCATCAGTGGCAATCGACCATCTTCCAGCCGGTCGGCGGCATGGACACGACACCCAAGGCGATCGGCCGCGAACTCGCCGGCCTGATCACGCTCAACGCCAAGGTGACGGCAATCAGGCAGAGCGAGAAAGGCGTCACCGTCAGTTACGTGGACGCCCGCACCGGCGGCGACGCGCGCCAGGCCAGCGCCGACTGGTGCGTGTGCACCATCCCGTTGACCGTTCTGAGCCAGATGGACATCAACGTCGGGGCGCCGATGGCCGCCGCCATCAATGCCGTCTCCTACGTCACCGCGGTGAAGACCGGCCTGCAGTTCAAGCGCCGCTTCTGGGAAGAAGATGATGCGATCTACGGCGGCATCAGCTTCACCGACCTGCCGATCAAGCAGATCGCCTATCCGAATACCGGCTATAACCGCGGCGGCAAGGGCGTGCTGCTGGGAACCTTCACGGTCGGGACACCGGCATTCGAACTGGCCGGCATGTCGCCGCAGTTGCGGGTCAGCCAGGCGGTCGAGTACGGCGCGCAGATTCATCCGCAGTACAAGAGCGAATTCGAGAACGGCATATCGGTGAGCTGGCACCGGGTACCCGGGGCAATGGGCTGCGCTGCGCTGTGGACGCCGGAGCTGCGTGCGGCGCACTACCGCAATCTGGCGGAAATCGATGGCCGCATCGTGCTGGCCGGCGACCACGTGTCGGAATTCACGGCCTGGCAGGAGGGCGCGGTGCTCTCGGCCCTCGATGCCATCACGCGCCTGCACCGCCGCGTGCTGAACGGCTGAGTGCGATCGCGTGCACCGGAGGACTACGATGAAATACCCTGTCGCCCTGCTGGGCATCGCCGCCCTGGGCGCCGCGGCACTGACCTGCCCCGTACCGGCCGATGAAACCGGCCCGGCACAGAGCACGGCGGCGGTCACCCTGATCGGGCCGACACACTTCCTGCAGACCGACGGCGGCGCGCTGTTTCGCGCCGCCTGCCAGGTGTGCCACATGCCCGATGGCCAGGGCGGCAGCGGCGCCGCCAGCTATCCGGCGCTGGCACACGACCCGAGACTTGCGGTCAGCGAGTTTCCGATCGTGCGTGTGCTCCATGGCAGCAAGGCGATGCCCCCGTTCGCCGCGGTGCTGTCCGACGCGCAGGTGGCTGCAGTCGTGAGCTACGTGCGCACGCATTTCGGCAACGACTACAACAAGGACAAGAAGGACAAGGTAACGGCCGACCAGGTCAGGTCGCTGCGTGCCATAGGCCACTGATCGTGGCGTCGCAGCGCGACGTGCGAGCCCCTGCCGCCGCACCCCGGGCAGCGTTCCGGCATCGGGCCTTTACCGTCATCTGGACTGCCACCGTGGTGTCGAACATCGGCACCTGGATGTACAACGCGGCATCCGGCTGGCTGATGGTGAGCCTGAACGGCGATGCGCTGCTGGTGTCGCTGGTGCAGGTGGCGACCAGCCTGCCGATGTTCATGTTTGCACTGGCTGCCGGTGCGCTGGCCGACATCTTCGACAAGCGCCGCTTCCTGATCTGGATCGAGTCCGCCACCACGCTGGTCGCAGCGCTGTTCGCCGCCCTGGTGCAGTTTGGCCACGTCGGCCCTGCGTCGCTGCTGCTGTTCATGTTCCTGATCGGCGTCGGCGGCGCCCTGTCGGCGCCCGGCTGGCAGTCCGTGGTACCGCAGCTGGTGCCGCCGCAGGATCTTGCACCCGCGGTGGCCGCCAACAGCGTCGGCATCAACATCAGCCGCGCCGTGGGTCCGGCGCTGGCCGGAAGCATCATCGGGCTGGCCGGCATCGCCGCGCCGTTCTGGCTCAATGCGCTGAGCAATCTTGGCGTCATCGGTGCATTGCTGTGGTGGCGCTCACCGCGCCCCGCCGTCGATCGGTTGCCGGCCGAGCGCTTCGGCAGTGCGATGCGCACCGGCTTTCGCCACGCGCGCCACAATTCGCACCTGCGCGCGACGCTGATCCGCGCGGTGGCATTTTTTCTGTTTGCCAGCGCCTACTGGGCGTTGCTGCCGCTGGTGGCGCGCAACCAGATCACCGGCGGTCCGGCGCTCTATGGCGTGCTGCTGGGCGCCATCGGTGCCGGCGCGGTCGCAGGAGCGTTTGCGCTGCCATGGGCTCGCGCCAGGCTCGGGCCGGACCGCGTGGTGATGGCGGCGAGCATCGGCACCGCGCTGGCGCTGGTGCTGTACGGGATAGCGCGCGTGCCGCTGGTCGCGTTCGGCGCCAGTGTGCTCGCCGGCGCCTCGTGGATCGCGGTGCTGGCGAACCTGAACGTCTCCGCCCAGGTGGCATTGCCGGACTGGGTGCGCGGTCGGGGCCTGGCACTGTTCGTCACCGTGTTCTTTGGCGCGATGACGCTCGGCAGTGCGCTCTGGGGCGAGGTTGCCGACCTCGCCGGACTGCCGGCGACACACTTCATCGCCGCCGCCGGGGCGCTGCTGGCCATCGCGCTGACACGGCGCTGGAAGCTGCAGACCGGCGCCGGCGCGGACCTGACGCCATCGATGCACTGGCCGGTGCCGATCGTTGCCCATCGCATCGATGACGATCGCGGGCCGGTGCTGGTGACGGTCGAATACCGCCTTGCTGCCGACACGGATCGCGGCGCGTTCCTGAGCGCGATGGGCCGGCTGGCGCATGAGCGCCGTCGCGACGGCGCCTACGCCTGGGACATGTTTGAAGACACCGCCGAAAGCGGCCTGTTCCTGGAATCCTTCCGGGTGGAATCCTGGGTCGAGCACCTGCGCCAGCACCAGCGCGTGACGCATGCTGACCGCGTGCTGCAGGAGCAGATTCACGGCCTGCTTGCACGTCCAACCGTGGTAAGGCACCTGGTCACGGTCGAGCCATGAGCGAGGCCGCGCACTGGAGCGATTTCCTGGTCGCCACCGCTGGCACCGCCGGCGCGCTCGCTGGCCTGCTGTTCATCGCGCTGTCGATCAACCTGGCGCGCATCCTGGAACTGCCGGGCATCTCCGGCCGCGCCGGCGAGACCATCCTGCTGCTGGCTGCGGTGCTGGTCGGTGCACTGCTGGCGCTGGTACCGGATCAGCCGCCGGCGCGGCTCGGGTCGATGTTCGTGCTGCTGTGGCTGCTGGCCTGGATCGCGCCGACGCTGCAGCAACTGCGGGAGATCGCGCGACGGCAATACCTCCGATATAGCTTGCTGCGCCTGCTGCTCTACCAGTTGGCGACGGTGCCGCTGCTGCTGGCCGGGCTGTCGCTGCTCGAGTTGCTGGCCGGCGGCCTGCAGTGGTTCGCACTCGCGGTGGTGCTGTCGATCGCGGTCGCACTGCTCAATGCCTGGGTGCTGCTGGTGGAGATCTTGCGTTAGGCGGTACCATGCCGCGCCAACGCCGGCATGGGCCGAAGGAGTATGCGAGTCGTGGAGATTGAGCGCGTCGAGGACTGGCTGCGAGCCATGGGATGTACGCCCGTGCGTGCCGAACACCCCAAATTCCGCTGGCTGCTGCGTTTCGAATTTCCCGCCGCCAGCCAGCACATGATGGAGGCACTGTCGCTGCCGTCGCGGCCCGGCAGCGTGGTGGTGCTGTCCAAGCGCAGCATCGATGGTCGGCTGGTGAGCGCCTACGACACCCTGTCGGATGACGCCAAGGACGCCTTCCACACCGATATCACCTCGACCCTGCTGCGCGACTACATCGAATACCACATGGACCAGACCAGCCCCGGGCAATGCGCTTCGCGCTTCCAGGTGCTGGCGGAACGCTTCGACGATGGACTTACGCTGGATGCTTTCTACGGCACGGTCGATCACGTCTACAAGACCGAGCTGGCGGTGATCATCTGCTACCACAAGCACCTGGCGCGTGCCGCGCGCCTGCTGAACGCACCGGCCGCGACGCAGTAGCGGATTTCTACAGAGCCGGGACTGCCGCGCCGGCCGCCGGCCGCCCCACGCCGCGAGTGAAACCCCAGTCCACCATGCGGCTGATCCAGCCCCCGCCCATGCTGGCGCCGGTGACGTCGGCCAGATCGTAGGCGTTGCCGTGCAGCACCGAGTCGGCGGCGCGCAGTCCGCTGCGAATCGCCGGTCCGATGCCCTCGCACAGGTCGCGCGTCGCCAGACCCGCCGCATCGCCGGTCAGAAAAGCGTTACCGAGCCGCACCGCGTCAACCGGCCCGCGCACATAGTAGCTGTAGCCGGACGGTTCGAGCGCAATGCGGATTCCGAAGCGCCGCTCGAGCCGCTGGGCAAAGCGCTGCCAGTGTAGCCAGATGTCTTCCCCGCGCTGCTTCAGCCGCTGCGCCATGCCGCCGATACCGACGTTCAGCCAGCCGCGCGCCTTGGGCACGTACCAGCTGTAGCCGGGCAACCCGTCCTCGAAGAACCACAGGTGGCAATCCGGATCGCGCCACTCGTGGGCAAATTCGAGCTCCAGCGTCACGGTCTGCAGTGCACGCACCCTGGGAAGCGCCTGGCGAAATAAATTCCGATGTACCGGGCAGGCAGTGCCGCCCGCGCCTATCAGGTATTTACACCGATACTGCCGGTCGATCACGTAGTCGGCGCCGTCGCGTTCGATCTCGCGCACGCTGTGCTGCGCGACCTGCGCGCCGGACTGCTCCAGCAGCCAGGCATCGAACTCGAAGCGGCGGATCGAATGCTGCACACACGGAATCGGCAGGTGCAGGCCCTTCAGGTGCCAGTGCAGGCGGCGGAAACTCAGGAACCGGTGCGGATAGCTGGCCGGGTCGAGCTGCACCGCCTGCACCACTTCCGGGGTGATCCAGCCGGCGCACAGCTTGTGCCTGGGGAACAGCTCCTTGTCCAGCACCAGCACCTGCGCTCCGCCCTGCTGCAGCCGGCGCGCGGCCGCGGCTCCTGCCGGTCCGCCGCCGACCACGATCACCTCGCAGTTACGCATGCGGAGGCCGGACGCTTTCAGGTGGAATACAGATGCTGGCGGGTCAGCGGCACGTGGTTGTTCTCGCGCGTCGTGAACACCACCTGGAACAGCTGCAGCGTTCCGGTCTCGAACCCGGCGATCGATCCGGCCAGGTACAGGCGCCACATGCGCACGAAGGTTTCATCGAACATCTTGCGTACCCGGTCCTCGGCCGCCCGATAGCGATCCAGCCAGTGGCGCAGCGTCAGCGCGTAGTGCAACCGGATGTTCTCCACATCCAGCACCGACAGCCCCGAGGGCTCGAAGATCTGCATCATCTCGCCCAGCGACGGCGCGTAGGCCCCGGGGAAGATGCGCCGCGTGATCCACGGATGCAGCAGCCCGGGACGGTTGCGGCCGATCGAATGGATCAGGCCGCGCCCGGTCGAGTGCAACGAGCGGCGCACCACCCGCCCGAGCTCCGGATAGTTCTCGCGCCCGACGTGCTCGAGCATGCCGACCGAGGCGAACACATCGTAGCGGCCGGAGATATTGCGATAGTCGTCCTGGATGAATTCGACCCGATCGTCGAGCTTGAGCTGGCGGGCGCGCTCCCGCGCGAACGCGATCTGTTCGCGCGAGATGTTGAATGCCCGCACGCGCGCGCCGTAGCGGCTCGCCATGTGCAGCGCCAGGCTGCCCCAGCCGCAGCCGGCCTCGACCACGCTGTCGCCCGCCTGTAACTGCAGTTTGCGGCACACGTGGTCCATCTTGGCGGTCTGGGCCTGCTCGAGCGTGGCGGCAAGGTTCGGGTAATAGGCGCAGGTGTACGCCATCGTCTCGCCCAGCCACAGCGAGTAGAACTCGTTGCCGATGTCGTAGTGATGATGGATATTGCGGCGCGAACCGGCCAGCGTGTTGCGCTGGCTGCCGCGAAACCAGCGCGCGATGCGGCTGCCGATCGTGGGTTTGGCCTCGACCGAGGCCATGCCGCGATACAACAGCGCGATCAGCTGCACCAGGTCGCCTTCCACCTCGATCTTGCCGTTGCTGTAGGCGTCGGGAAACTGCACCTGTGGATCGCGCAGTACGCGCAGCAGGGTGCTGCGGTCGGCGATCCGGATCCTGATGCTGGCGGCAGCGGCGCCGGCCGGCGCGACGCGCTCGCCGCTCCACAGCTGGAATTCGACCGGCGGATTGCCCAGGCCCGACAGCAACCGGCGCAGCAGGCGCCCCTCGAAGGAACGGCGCACCTGGTCCGGCGCAGGCGCCTCATCTGGAAAGTCGGAGAAACTTTCGGATTCGGGATTGGCGTTCATACGGAACCCTGGTTGCAGCTCAATTGGTCGTTGCGCTGTTGCCACCTCTGCTCTTCGGCAGTGCCGCCTGCGGCCGCTAGGGCCGCTAGCGATTTATCCGAGCTGGGCCTGAAGCACACGCATCCGACGATACTGTAATCGCAACCCGTATTCCAGTTCCCGCAGGCGTGCCGGCAGGCTTGACTGCTCCCAGCGTTCCACCATGGCGCGCTTGGTGTCCTCGAGCCACTGGTCGCGCAGGTGCGCCCATTCGGCGACTGTGCTGGAAAACGCCTCATACTCCTCGGCGATGCGCGCCCGCAGCTGCTCCATGTGCGCGCGTCCCGGCGAACTGGCGAGCTTGCGCTGAGCGCGCTGGAACTGGTTGTCGAGCAGTGCGCGCTGGATCTTGAACCACGGCACGCGCTTCAGATTGCGGGTCAGTCCGAACATCCGCATGCTGCTGATGAACCATTTCGACGGATCCCATTGCCACCAGCGCAGGCCATTGCGATAGTCATGCGCAAACATGTGATGAAAATTATGGTACCCCTCGCCGTAAGTCAGCAGGGCCACGACCGGGTTGTCACGCGCGGTGTTGTCGTCGGTGTAGGGCTGCGAGCCCCACATGTGCGCCAGAGAATTGATAAAAAAAGTGAAATGGTGGCTGACAACCAGCCGCAGGATTCCGGCCAGCAGGAACACGCCCCAGATGTCGCCGCTCAGGTAGCCGACCAGCAGCGGCAGGCCAAAGTTGGTGGACAGCGCCGCCAACAGATAGTGGTTGTGCTGCCACATCACCATCGGGTCGCGCTGCAGATCGCGCACCACGCTGAAATCCGGCTCACCGCTCGGGTAGCTGCGCAGCATCCAGCCGATATGCGAGAACCAGAAGCCGCGCCGGGCGCAGTACGGATCGCGCTCCGGATCGTCGATGAAGCGGTGATGCACGCGGTGGCCGGCGGCCCAGTTGAGCGCGCTGTTCTGCAGCGCCATGGATCCGAACACCAGGTAGGCCACCTTCAGGATCGGGTGCGCCTCATAAGTGCAATGGGCGAACAGCCGGTGATAACCGCAGGTGATCGCCATGCCGTTGGCGCCCAGGAACAGCGTGAACCACACCCAGGCACCAGCATGGTAGCCGTGCGTGATTCCATACCAGGGCACCACGGTAATTGCCACTACCGAGGTCAGCACGAACATCAGGCTCGCGGCCCAGTTGATCGGCGCAGCGCCAGCTCGAGCTGCAGGTACGGCCATCGTTTGAGTGCTCCCCAAGGTGTCGGTAGTTGGCCAGGTTTCTATATTGGGTAAATTAACCTATTTACCAGTGCCGTCGCAGCTATTCGGCAGCCATTCGAGGATCGCGTTCACTGTTTCATCGGCCGGCGTTTATGCGCCGCCGGCGCTGCAGCGGCGCTTCATATAGAAATGACTTTCATGTATATTACTATCTAATTGATACATAATAGTTTTATGTCGACAAAGGATGATGCCGGAGCCACCCCCGAGAGAGTCGAAGTGCCATACGCGCAGCTGTCGCCCGACACGCTGCGCGGCGTGGTCGAGTCGTTCGTGCTGCGCGAAGGCACCGACTACGGCGAGCGCGAGTATTCGCTGCAGCAGAAAGTCGCCCACGTGATGCGCCAGCTCGAGCGCGGCGAGGCGCATATCGTGTTCGACCCTGCCACCGAGTCGGTGCAGATCGTGGCCGGCTAGCGTGTCCGCGCCCGGCGAGGCGGCACTGCGCCGCGTGCTGATGCTGGTTGCCGCGCTGAATCTTGCCTACTTCGCGCTCGAATTCACCGTCGCGCGGCGCATCGCTTCGGTATCGCTGTTCGCCGACTCGATCGACTTTCTGGAGGACACCGCACTCAACGTGCTGGTACTGGCGGCGCTCAGCTGGCGGCCACGGCAACGCGCCCGACTCGGCCTGTTGCTGGCCGCGCTGCTGCTGCTGCCGGGGATCGCTACGCTCGCGACCGCGTGGCAGAAATGGCGGCTGCCGCTGGCCCCATCAGCGCTCGGATTATCGCTGACCGCGCTCGGAGCCCTCACAGTCAATCTCGGCTGCGCACTGCTGCTGGCTCGTGTCCGGCACGCCGGCGGCAGCCTGTCGCGTGCCGCGTTCCTGTCGGCACGCAACGATGTATGGGCGAATGTTGCGATCCTGGCGGCGGCCGGCGTGACGGCCGAATGGCCTTCGGCGTGGCCGGATGTGGCAGTCGGCCTAGCCATCCTGGCGCTGAGCCTCGGCGCCGCGCGCGAGATCTACCTGGGCACGCGCGCTACTGCTTGCCGTCCTCGTACTTGAACGACACTTTCAATTTCGCGCGGTAGGCTTCGACCTTGCCGTTGTTGAGCTGCAGGTCGAGCTGCACGACTTCGGCGACCCGCAGATCACGCAGCGTCTTGCTGGCACGCGTGACCGCGGCCGCGGCCGCCTTCTCCCACGACTCTGTGCTGGTGCCGACCAGCTCGATTATTTTGTAAACACTCTCAGCCATGATATGCGCCTCGCATTGCTGTTTTGATATTCGCCCCCGAACCGGCCACAAGCTTATCGCGCCGCGGCTCCCCGGGCGACTCATCTAGCTGCGCGGCCTGCGGCTGCCCGCCGCCGCCCGCGGTGTTCGCGCCGCGCGCCTGCGCCGCGCCTCATACAGCCGCCGCGCCTCGGCCTGCACACGCTGCCGGTAGCGCAGCAGCTCCTCCGGCAAGCGCTGGCGGACATACGAGCTCAGCGCGGCGTCGATCAGTCGCGCCACCTTGACACCATCGCGCTCCGCCATGCGCCGCGCACGCTCCATCAGCCTGGAGTCGACCCAGAAAGTCAGGTCCTCATCGCTGGTGCGGCGCGCCGGATAGTCCTGGAAGGCGCGCTCGGCGTACCGCTCCAGGAACCAGCCGAGCGCGTCGTCGTGGACCTGGTCCTTGGTGGACCAGCGATGATCGCGCTGTGCCGGCGGCTGGCCCTCGACGATCAGGCCGCGGAACCAGACTTCGGTATCGATCGCGTAACGGGTCTTCGACGGCAGAGTCTGGTGCTGCAGCGTGCGCAGCCCGCGCGCGCGCGCGCTGCGTGTTTTGCCCGCTTTTCTCGCTGCCACCCTGCCTGCCCTCGCGTACGGAATACCGGCCATGGAGCCGCAAATGTTAGCGTGACGGGTGCGCCCCGACACCGAACGGCAAATTAATTAACTCCGGCGCGGGGCCGAAGTGCACCCGCGGCGGCTTGGTTGTGGCGCCAAACCCGCCGCCACGGACGTTGCAGCGTCGTCTTATTCCGTCAATTTATCATATCGTTAAACGACTCTTGTAATAAGACACATGAAGCCGGAAGCCAGGCGCGGGTCAAAACGCCGTGCGGCGGCCGCGCGCCGGCATTATGCAGCATGAATTCAGGCTCTTGAGTTTCGCAGGGGTCGCGCTATATTCACAGCGCAGAGCGTTGAACAGACAAGGTTTCCCTAGGCTACAACTACTAAGGCGTTACCTGAGCTTCGCACTGCAACTATAAATGGGTGCGAGCGAACATCAGACGCCGCAGGGAGCTTAAAGTATGGCGGATTTTTGTGCGCGCCTGGAGGCGGCAGCGCTATCTCTGACCGGCCCCGGTCATATCAAGGACCGGCTGTTCGACGCTTACTGCAGGTATCTGGAAGATATTCAGGAGTCCGACGTGCCGGGAGAACTGGCGCATGAATATGGCGACATGGTGCGCGCGCTGCATCGCGCCTCGGCGCTGCCGGGCGATGACGTCGTAAAGGCTTCAGTGCGCAAGCTGTCGAACGAGCAGGCTTGCCGCTATGCCGAGCTGGTAATCCGCATGTACGGCATGTTCGCCGGGATGAATCACCTCGCAGCCCGCAACGCGCGCCCGGTGGTACCGCTGTCGAAATTTCTGGCGACCGAGGCCAGCAGCAATTCCTAGTCGAGCTTGAACTCGATCGTATCCCAGCGCGTGGTGTCTTCGTGCCGCGCCTGGCGCTTGACGGCATCCACCAGCGCGCGCTCGTCCCAGGCGACACTCTCGTCAAACAGGCCGTTGAGCAGTTTGGCGCGCGGCTGTTCGAGGCCGAAGTGCGGCAGCAGCAGCACCGGCTTGTCGCTCGCCTTGGCATAGTTGAGCTGGAACACCAGCAGGTCCTGCTGCTTCGGATACAGGCTCGACAGCGCGATCACCACTTCCGCCGGCGCAATCTGCCGCCGCAGCTCCTCGCGCAGCCCCTCCTGGCCGCCGATCGGCGGCCGCACGTCCGGGGCGCTGCAATTCTTGTAGTAGAAATTCTGCGCGCTCTCGATGTACTCGAACACCCGCAGGTAGTCGTCCCCCTCCTCAAAACAGTGGGTCACGAATACCCGAATGGGATCGCGCTGAGACATGCTCCCAGTGTACTGTGACGGCCGGTCGAAGGGATAGAGATGTGCTGAATCCGCTGTGAGACTGCTGGTTTACAATATCCGCTATGCCACCGGCACCGGCCCGGCATTTCATTTTCCAGTCCCCGGCGCCGGCTACCTGCGCAGCAGCCGTCGCGTACTGGAGCACATAACCGAGTTGATCCGCGGGGAGGACCCGGACCTGGTGGGACTGATCGAGGTGGACACCGGCTCGGTGCGCACCGGCATGCTCAACCAGGCCACCCACGTCGCCGACGCCCTCGGTCACTACACGGCGCACCAGTGCAAGTACGGCACCGGCTCGATCAACCAGCTGGTGCCGATCGTGCGCAAGCAGTCGAACGCGCTGCTTGCCGCGCCGCGTGTGACCGGGGAGCGCTTTCACTACTTCGATACCGGTATCAAGCGGCTGATCATCGAGCTCGAGCTCGACCAGCTGTGTGTGTTCCTGGTGCACCTGTCGCTCAAGTTCCGCCACCGGCAGTACCAGCTGCGGACGTTACACGACCTGGTGGTGCGCTCGCACAAGCCGGTGATCGTGGCCGGGGATTTCAACACCTTCTGGGGCACGCACGAGATCTACCTGTTCATGCGCGCGGCCGGACTGCGCAGCGCCAACCTCGAAGGCCTGCCGTCGTTTCCGTCGCGCCACCCGCGGGTGGAACTGGATTTCATCCTGGTCAGCCGCGGCATCGATATCACCTCGTTTCGCATCCCGGCCGTCACCTACTCGGATCATCGCCCGCTGGTATGCGACTTCGAGGTCAACGGTAATTCGAACGGTCCGGAGTTTCCATGAGTGACACTGCGGCATTCACATTTGAGATTGACGCGCAGGACATCGGCTGGCTCACGCTCGATCGCCCCGGCACCTCCGCCAATACCCTGGGCAGCGCGGTGCTGGGCGAGCTGCAGCAGCAGCTCACGGCGCTCGAGGGCCGCTCGTTGCGCGGATTGGTGCTGCGCTCGGGCAAGCCTTCCGGTTTCATTGCCGGCGCCGACATCCGCGAAATCAACACCCTGGCATCCGGGGACAATGCGCTGGAACTGGTGGCCCTGGGACAGCGCATCTACTCGCGCCTGGAAGCGCTGCCGTTTGCGACTGTGGCGGCCATCCACGGCTATGCGCTGGGCGGCGGGCTGGAGCTGGCGCTGGCGTGCCGCTACCGCATCGCGGTCGGCGATTCCAAGCTGGCTCTTGGCCTGCCCGAGGTACTGCTCGGCCTGCATCCGGGCTTCGGCGGCACGGTGCGCAGCGTGCGGCTGCTGGGCGTACGTCCGGCAATGAGCCTGATGCTGACCGGCCGCAGCGTACGCGCCGACCAGGCGCTCAAGCTCGGCCTGGTGGATCGGTTGGTCGCCAGCGGCGCCGAGCTTACGGCCGCGGCCCGAGAGATCATCCAGGCCGCCCCTGCCCCGCATCGCCCGCCCATGCTCGAGCGGCTGCTGAGCTGGCCGGGCGTGCGCGCGCTGCTGCGGCCGGTGCTGCTGCGCCAGGTGCGCTCGCGCGCCCGGCGCGAGCACTTCCCGGCGCCATTCGCGATGGTGGAACTCTGGGCGCGCTACGGCGCGCGCGGCGAGGCCGCCATGGATGGCGAGGCACGCTCGTTCGCCAAGCTGCTGCGCGGCGACAGTGCTCGCAACCTGATACGCGTGTTCCTGCTGCAGGACCGGCTCAAGGGCCTCGCCGGCAACAGTGGCGCCGCACCAGCGCGCGTGCATGTGATCGGTGCCGGCGTGATGGGCGGCGACATCGCTGCCTGGTGCGCGCTGCGCGGCCTGGATGTGACGCTGCAGGACCGGGCACTGAAACTGATCGAACCAGCGCTGGCGCGCGCCGCCGCGCTGTACGCCAAGCGCCTGCCGGTAGCGGCCGAACGGGCCGCCGCGGCCGGGCGGCTGCAGGCCGACGTCGAGGGCAACGGCGTGGCCGCTGCCGACATCGTGATCGAGGCGATCTACGAGGACCTTGCGGCCAAGCGCTCGCTGTATGCGGCCGCCGAGCCGCGCATGGGCGCCGCTGCGGTGCTGGCCAGCAATACCTCCAGCCTGACGCTCGAATCGCTCGCCGGCACGCTGGCCGATCCGGGCCACCTGGTCGGTCTGCATTTCTTCAACCCGGTGGCGCAGATGCCGCTGGTGGAGGTGGTGCATTTTCCACCGACCCGCCCGCAGGTGCTCGCCAGCGCGATGGCCCTGGCACGCCGCATCGACAAGCTGCCGCTACCGTGTCGCAGCAGTCCCGGTTTCCTGGTCAATCGCGTGCTGTTTCCGTACCTGTTCGAGGCGCTGCACGCCGCCGGGGAAGGCATCGACTTCGGGGCCATCGATCGCGCTGCGGTCGATTTCGGCATGCCGATGGGACCGCTGGAACTCGCCGATGTGGTCGGGCTCGATGTGCTGCTGCATGTCGGAGAGATCGTCACGCGCGAGCTGCACAAGGAGCCGCCCGCCTATGTCGAACAGGTGCGCGCGCTGGTCACGGCCGGGCATCTGGGACGCAAGAGCGGCCAGGGCTTCTATCCGTGGCGTGACGGTAAGGTCAGCCGCCCGCCCGAGCGCGGCAGTGCGCCCGAGGATCTGCCCGACCGGCTGATCCTGGCACTGGTCAATGAATGCGTCGCCTGCCTGCGCGAGCGCATCGTCGAGGATGCGGACCTGGTCGACGCCGGCGTGATCTTCGGCACCGGCTTCGCGCCGTTTCGCGGCGGCCCCCTCAGCTACGCGCGCGCACGTGGCGTCGATGCCTGCATCGCGCGGCTCGAGTCGCTCGCCCAGCGCTACGGTACGCGCTTTCGGCCCGATAGCGGCTGGTCCGCACTGCGTGACACGGCCTGACCGCGCGGGCAAACGCCTGTGCTACCATCGATCGCTTCGAGAGGGTGTGAAATCCTGAAAATACCGATGAGAGGAATTGAGGCCTCGCGCGCATGAGCGAAGAACGGGCTGTCGATGTGGCGTTACTCCGGAAATTCTCGCCATTCGAGGGCATGAAGAAGGAAAACCTGGTCGCCATTGCGCGCAAAGTGTCGATCATTCAGGTGCCGGCGAATCGCGTCCTGTTCAAGGAGGGCGACAAGGATCGGCGTACCTACTGGCTGATTGCAGGCCTGATCGAGCTGCGCGAGGGCACGACTACCGTGGCGATGATCCGCGCCGGCAGTCCCGAGGCACGCAATCCGATCGCGCCGGCGCTGCCGCGCAAGGTCGCCGCGCGCGCGGTGGATCCGATCGAGTGCCTGTCGGTAGACAGCGAACTGCTCGACATGATGATCACCTGGGACCAGACCGGCACCTATGAGGTGGCCGAGCTGCAGGCGCAGTTTGCCGGCAGCGGCGGCGACGACTGGATGACCACGCTGCTGCAGACGCAGGCATTTCATCGCATCCCGCCCGCCAACATCCAGGCGATCTTCATGCGCATGCAGCGCGTGGACTGCAAGGCCGGCGAGACCGTCATCCAGCAAGGCGCCGAGGGCGACTATTTCTATGCCATCGTCAGCGGCAAGTGCCTGGTGACGCGCGAGACGCCAATGAACCGCGGCGGGCTGAAGCTGGCCGAGCTCGGCATCGGCGACACCTTCGGCGAGGAGGCGCTGATCTCGGAGGCCAAGCGCAACGCCACCGTCAGCATGCTCACCGACGGGGTGCTGATGCGGCTCAACAAGCAGGACTTCCGCGATCTGATGAACGAGCCGCTGGTCAAATGGGTGTCGTATGTCGAGGCCAAGGGCATGATCGCCCAGGGCGGCCGCTGGCTCGACGTGCGGCTGCCGTCCGAGCACCAGAACCTGGCGATCGAAGGATCGCTGAATATTCCGCTCTATTTCATCCGCCTCAAGGTGTCCACGCTCGATCGCGCCGCCAAGTACATCGTCTACTGCGATACCGGCCGGCGCAGCTCCGCGGCCGCCTATATCCTGGTGGAGCGCGGCTTTGATGCCTACGTGCTGCGCGGCGGACTCGACAGCGCCGAGCGTGACGTGCGCCGCGGCCCCTGACGCGAGTGGAGACGCCTATGTCGCTCGACAAACCCTACAAGGATATCCCGGGCACCACGGTGTTCGACGCCGACCAGGCGCGCGTCGGCTATCCGCTCAACATGTTCTGCATGTCACTGATGAAGGCCGCCAATCGCGCCGCCTTCAAGGCCGACCAGCGCGCCTACCTCGACCAGTGGCCGATGAGCGAAGACCAGAAGCTGGCGGTCATCGCCCGCGACTACAACCGCATGATCGCGCTCGGCGGCAATATCTACTTCCTCGCCAAGATCTTCGCCACCGACGGCAAGAGCTTCCAGTATGCGGCGGCACTGATGACCGGCATGACGCAGGAGCAATACGCGGCGATGATGCTGCACGGTGGCCGCACACCGGTAGCCGACGCAGCCGCGGCCGACGCACCCGCGGCCGGCACACCCGCGGCCGACGCACCCGCGGCCGGCGCAGCCGCGGTCGACTCCTCGGCCGCCGCCACCTCCGCGGTGAAGTCCGGCAGGGACTAGCACGCAATGAAACTCGTGCTCGCCGGCGCCGGCGCCTTCGGCCAGAAGCATCTGGACGCGCTGCGACAGATCGACGGCGTCGAGGTGGTCTCGCTGGTAGGACGCGAGCTCGCCAGGACGCGCGCCGTGGCGGACAAGTACGCCATCGGCCATGTCACCACCGAGCTCGCCGACGCGCTCGCCCTGCCCGGGGTCGATGCGGCGATCCTGTGCACGCCGACCCAGATGCATGCCGCGCAGGCGATCCAGTGCATGCAGGCCGGCAAGCACGTGCAGGTCGAGATCCCGCTGGCCGACAGCTGGAGCGATGCCGAGGCGGTGGCCGAGATCCAGCGGCGCACCGGCCTGACCTGCATGGTCGGCCACACCCGCAGATTCAATCCGTCGCACCAGTGGCTGCACCGGCGCATCGTCAACGGCGAACTGCGGTTGCTGCAGCTGGACGTGCAGACTTACTTTTTCCGCCGTACAAACCTGAACGCGCTCGGCCAGCCGCGCTCCTGGACCGATCACCTGCTGTGGCATCACGCCGCCCACACGGTGGACCTGTTCGCCTGGCAGACGCGCGCCGCCATTACCGCGGCGCACGCGCTCGAAGGCCCGCACCATCCGCAGCTGGCGATTGCGATGGACATGTCGATCCAGCTGAAGGCGGCCAGCGGCGCGATCTGCACGCTGTCGCTGTCATTCAACAACGATGGTCCGCTGGGCACGTTCTTTCGCTACATCTGCGACCACGGCACCTACATCGCGCGCTACGACGAGCTGTTGGACGGCAAGGACCGGAAGATCGACGTCTCGCAGGTGGACGTATCGGTCAATGGCATAGAATTGCAGGACCGCGAATTCATCGGCGCGATTCGCGAGCGGCGCGAACCCAACGCCAGCGTTGCCCAGGTGCTGCCGTGCTATCGCACGCTGCGCGCGCTCGAACTCGAGCTGCATGGTGGCGGCTGACCGCAGCATCGCCGGCGTCCCGGTCGGGCCGCTGGGTTTAGGCTGCATGAACCTGAGCCACGCCTACGGCGCGCCGCCGTCGCCGCCTGTGGCAGCGACGCTGCTGCGGCGCGCGGTCGAACTCGGCGTACGCTACTTCGACAGCGCCGCGCTGTACGGCTTCGGCAGCAACGAGACGCTGCTGGGCGAGGTGCTCGCACCCCACCGTCGCGATATCTTCCTGGCCAGCAAGTGCGGCCTCGCCGGCGCGGACGGCCGGCGAGTCATCGATGGCCGGCCCGAGGCACTGCGCCGCACCTGCCTTGAGTCGCTGGCGCGCCTGCGCACCAAGGTGATCGACCTGTATTACCTGCATCGCTGGGACCGCCGGGTGCCGATCGAGGACAGCGTCGGCGAGCTGTCGCGCCTGGTGGCGGCGGGTCACATCCGCGCCATCGGACTGTCCGAGGTGT
>Ga0181537_10001439_pt1 | contig 22050 bp, 17 predicted proteins | sample PEATcosm2014_Bin_39_FD_119765 | JGI IMG/M metagenome (GOLD analysis project Ga0181537, IMG submission 119765) | Peatland microbial communities from MTU Mesocosm Facility, Houghton, MI, USA - PEATcosm2014_Bin23_10_metaG | ecosystem: Environmental > Terrestrial > Soil > Wetlands > Peat | place... | reverse complement strand
CTCATCTTTGCAACAATTTACGTTGAATGGGGTGTTGCACAGGATGGTGCGAAGGGATGGGGAGGAAAACCTGATTACCAACCAGGCGCAACAGAAGCTGCGGCAGGAAATAGTGAACAGTTATTTATTTGGGATTGAGGAAATGAAAGGCTGGAGACAAACGGGCAGACCTGCGACACGGAGAGGGATCGCAGGTCCGCCTTTGACGCACTGCTGGGAAAGAGAAGAAGTTGAACCAGCAATCTCGTCCTGCAAGTCCCGCACAAAATACGCGCAGCTTTCGGACGAGGGGGCGACCACCGGGGCCAACATCGGAACGGAGATTGAATCTCCTATTTCTCTTCCTTGGTACTACAGCACCAGAAATAAACCGGGCTGACCATGACTAAGATGCTTCATTTGACGGCAGGGTTGTCTGGTCAATCTTGACCCTGGGAAGATTAATCAGTTCGCCGAAGTGCGTCAGCGTGAACCGGCGCCTCTTTTAATTCGTTATCTTTGCGATAGCTTACCGATTATCGGAAGTAGCCACTCTTACTGTGAAGGATAAGCATTTTTGGGGTGAGTCCGGGGTGCGTGGAGTAGAAATGCGGAGTTGGTTCGAGGGTGATGCGGCAAAACTTTCCATCGGGTTGAGTGGCGGAAGGATGATAGCCGAGTGTGTAACGGCTGCGCATTTCGTCGATCAACTCGGCCATTCTGACTGCCACGTCCTGATTGTTGGAATGGAGAATGATTCCGCCACTGCGTTCGGCATACTTTCGGATGTCACCGGGATCGCCCCCCAGGTGCATGGGGCCCACAGGCAACAGAATGCGGGTGGCCGTGTCTAGATCGGACAAGGCACTGCGCTGAATCAGGGCCGAGGCGGCGGCGCCGGAACGAAGAAGAGCGTTCATGGCCTCCGGCTCGGTGTGCAACCGTTCAGGCGCGCTCTTGCCAAAGATTTTCTTCATGGCGGGGTTGGGAGTGTTCGATGTGCCGTCGGTGAGGAAGAGCAGCACGCGGCGGCTGTCAGGTACGGTGGCCTGCCGCACCACATCCGTTGCCTGGAAGACGTCCTCATTGAGAAACGTCGCTTCTGACGCAGACGTGGTGCTGGCCTTTTCGATAGCTTGCGCCAGCAGGGCGTGGTCGAGGGTGAACGGTTGAAGAAGCTTGGTGGTGGAGTAGAACACCATTACAGCAGCTTCGTCTTGCGGGCGGAGCTGGTCGAGCACTGTGCGCGCGCTGGCGCCCAGCGGCTTGAGGACTGGTTGCACCGTTTCCGTGAGATCGAAGAGAAAGACGATGGATAAAGGGAGCGTATCGCGAGTGAGGTATTGAATCTGCTGGGCGACGCCATCTTCGCGGACAATCAGGTCTTCGGCGGTGAGCGGTCCGACGGCCTGATGCGTGGCGCGGTCTTCGACAAGAACGTCGGTCAGGACCAGGCTGGCATTCAGCCTGAGGATCGGCGCGGTGTCAGGAGAATCTTGAGCGCGCACAACCGTGTAACTGCCGAGGAGGAGCAACAGCGCGGCGATGGAAACCAGACGCATCCGACAGTTATTCGTAAGAGACGTCAACAAGGCCAATTGGTGATCGGTGTCAATATCCGGCGGCCTTGCCGTAGTGGCTGCGGTGGTCCTGCCCGCCGAGGAGTTCTCCGGTTTTAGGGTCGATGGCGATGCACTCGCCGTTGGACCAGTGACGCTCCGAAATACTCACGTTATAGCCATGGGCCTGGAGGACGGCGATGGTTTCCGGTGGGAACCCGGGCTCAAGGAATAGCGTGTCGGGCTGGTACTGGTGATGGAAGCGCGGAGCGTCAACGGCTTGCTGGATATTGAGGCCGCTCTCGGCCGCGGAGAGAAAGATGTTGGCGACGGTGGTGATGATGCGCGCGCCGCCGGGTGAGCCGAGGACGAAACGGAGCTTGCCGTCTTCAAGAACGATGGTGGGAGTCATGGAACTCAAGGGACGCTTGCCTGGAGCGATGGCGTTGGCAGGGCCCTGGATGAGGCCGTAGATGTTGGGCACGCCTTCCTTGGCGGCGAAGTCGTCCATTTCATCGTTCAGAAGAAAGCCGAGGGAGCCGGCGGTGACATGGGAACCGAAGGTGTCGTTGAGGGTTGTGGTAACGGAAACGGCGTTACCTTCACTGTCGACGACGGAGTAGTGAGTGGTGTTGTTCGATTCATGGAGTTTGCCGGGGGTGGTGGGTGCGGGCGGCAGGAAACCAGAAGGGCGGACGAGAGAGGCCGATGCGGTGGCGGCGTTGGGATCGATGGAAGCGCGCCAGGCTTCAGCGTATTTCTTCGAGGTGAGCTGGGTGGTGGGGATGGGGTTGTAGTCGGGATCGCCCAGGTAGTCGGCTCGGTCCATGTAGGCGCGGCGGTAGGCCTCAGTGATGAGATGGATGGACTGGGGCGAACGGTCGCCCAATTTTGAAAGGTCGAGGCCCTCTAGAATGTTGAGTGCGCTGAGCATGACGATGCCGCCGGATGAGGGTGGGGGCGCGCTGATGATCGTGTAGTTGTGGAAGGTTCCAGTTACGGGAGCACGCTCGACGACGGTATATTGGGCAAGGTCGTCCAGTGTTAGGAGCGCTCCGCCCTTTTTCAATTCGTCGATAAGCTCGTGGGCCAAGGCGCCGCGGTAGAAGGTATCGGGATCGGCGGCGATGCGTTGCAGGGTGCGGGTGAGTTCCGGCTGCTTGAAGGTCTCGCCTTCCTTATAAAGCTGACCATCCCGCTGGAAGATGCGTTTGGATTCGGGGAACTTGGCCAGGTCGGGATCGGTGAGTTCGTGGGCCTCCTCAGCCGTGAGGACGAAGCCCTCGCTGGCGAGCTTGATGGCGGGGGCCATGACGCGCTGCAGCCCGAGCTTGCCGTATTTCTTTTCGGCATGGACGAGACCGGCGACGGAGCCGGGGGTGCCGATGGAGCGGTATCCGAGGACGGACCCATCGAGGCTCTCTTCCGGGAGGACGTTGCCGTGGGCGTCCTGATACATGGTTTCGGTGGCTGCGAGCGGTGCCTTCTCGCGGTAATCGATGAAGGTGGAGTGGCCGTTGTGGGTGCGAAGAAGCATGAAACCGCCTCCGCCGAGGTTGCCGGCGGCGGGATGGACGACGGCCAGGGCAAAGCCGGTGGCCACGGCTGCGTCCACGGCGTTGCCGCCTTCGCGGAGGACTTCGAGGCCAGCGTCGGAGGCGAGATGGTGGACGCTTACGACCATTCCATGCCGGGAGCGGACGGGCTGATCGTCCAGATAGGGAATCACGTTCTTCGCGGCCTCCGTGGCTTGAGCGGAAAGAGGTTGTGAGAGCGCGGCGCCGGTGAGGGCGGCCAGGACGGGGAAAGAGGGCCGTCGGGTCATGGTGTTTTGACAGGATAACCCGGATTGGACGGATGGCGAAGAGGTTGGGATCGAGGAGGGTTGAACCGTCCCAGATGCGTCATCTGCTCGCTACGGGCCGGCGAGAATCAATCACGCACGTCCCCGGTGCTCGATGACGCGCAGGGCCGCACAGGATGTGACTCCGAACGAAAATGACAGCCCGTTCATCCGCGGGTTCAGGATGGTGATGATTCTGCTTGCAAAGGCATTTGCTGTTGGCCTGGAACGGAGAATGCAGGATATGATGCGAACATGTCCCATCGCCAACTCAGAGGTCTTTTTCTTTTCGCCGCGCTTGTATTCGTGGCGGGAACGCTGCGCCCTGAGGCGGTGGTTCCAGCGGCGAGCCTGAGTTCGATGCAGATTGTAGAGCGGATGCAGGGCGAGAATGCAGCCCGGATGCAAGCGCTGAAGCATTACAAAGCGCTGCGGCATTACCAGGTGGAGTATGAGGGGTTTTCGAAGAAGATCGGCGCCAGGATGGACGTGGAAGTAAGCTTCGACGCTGGGACGGGCAAGAGCTTTCAAATTATGTCGGAGAGCGGGTCAAAGTTTCTTTGCGAGAAGGTGCTGCAACGGGCGGTGGACAGCGAGAAAGAGGCCTCGCAAGATTCGGCTGCGACTCAACTGACACCGGCCAACTACAAGTTTCATCTGTTGGGGAGCGAGAACCTGGCCGGCCGTCCGGCTTACATTCTGGATGTGGAACCGGTAAAGGAAAACAAGTTTCTCTACCGGGGAAAGATCTGGGTGGATGCGGCGGACTTTGCACTTGTAAAGATTGAGGCGGAACCTGCGAAGAGCCCGTCATTCTGGATTTCGAAGACGGTGATCCGGCACACGAACAAGAAAACGCACGGCTTCTGGCTGCCGGAGTTGAATCGGAGCGAGACCAGCGTGAGAATCGGCGGGACTGCCGTGCTGACGATCGATTACGGGACTTACCAGATGGACGAGGGCGGCTCATTTTATGGAGCCGGCTCGTAAAGAGAGCGGATTTCCCCGCCTGATTATGGAAGCAGTTTCCGGGCTGCCTGAAGCGCCGTTCTGGCGAGCGCCGATTTGGTTCTGTACGCCAGACCGGGATGGGGAGGGAGGTGATTCCCATTAAAAGAGATGGACTGGCTCTCGCAGGCATTCCGGTAGTGGGTAAGCAGCTCAGAAGTTGCCGACTTCCAGCCGTGATCCTCGGCCTGCCTCCTGGCGGCGGCACCCATCTGCAGGCCCTTCTGCGGCGACGCCAACAGCTCCCGAATCGCTGAGACCGCTTCGCATTCCTCTTCAAAGAGGTAGCCGCTGACGCCTTCCTGAATGAGTTCAGGGATGCCTCCTGCGCGGGCAGCCACCACGGGGAGGCTGGAGGCCATGGCCTCGAGAATCACGAGGCCGAGGGTTTCAGTGCGCGAAGGCATAACGAAGACATCGCTTGAGGCGTAGGCGCTTGCCAGTTCTTCGCCATGCAGGAATCCCGCGAAGAAGACGGGCAAACCCTTGAAATGATGTTCGAGAGTTTTGCGGTGCGGCCCATTGCCAACCAACGCCAGGCGTGCGTCGGGCAAAGCCTTGATTATGGGTTTGAGGCGTTCAATGCCCTTCTCCGCGGACAGGCGTCCGACATAAAGGAGCAGCGGGCTCTCGGGATGTTCCTGGGAGAGGCGGGCCCGCATGGCGACAGAGTCGCAGCCAGGCCGGAAGCGATCGGTGTCAACGCTTTCAGGCCAAAGCTCGACACGCTGGATACCATGCTCCCGGAGCTGTTCCACAATGGCAACCGATGTGCAGAGATTTATGGTTGCCCGGTTGTGGCGGACTCTCATAATGGGCCAGATGTATCGCTCCAGGAATCCCAAACCATAGTAATGAAGGTACTTGGGCAGATCGGTGTGGTATGAGACGACCAGGGGCACATGCAAGGCTCCACCCTGTTTTCCACCCCCGTAATAAAGAGCGGCAATGCCCAAGAGGGAGGGATCCGCAACATGAATGAGGTCAGGCTGGAATTCGGCAATCTTTGCCCGCATGGATGCTCGTGGAAGAGACAGGCTCAACTCCGGGTAGAAGGCGAATGACCGGCCTTTCATGCCGACTATGGAGGAGCACTCGAAGCAATCAAATCCGCCATCGGGCGCAAAGATGAGAATCTCGTGGCCCTGGGCCGTAAGTTGCCTGACGGTTTGACAGAGGGTGGTAACGATACCGTCGACTTTGGGGATGAAGGTCTCGGTGAAGAGCGCAATTCTCATGGTCGTTCTGGACTCGTTTTAACCGGATTGCCACAAAGGGTATCACGGTGCGCGAAGCATTGGACGCGGAAACAGGCGGAAGGCGCTTCAGAGAGAGCCACTTATCGGCTTTTTTCCAGAGACCGGTTGCGGGCACTGCTCGCTGTTGTGCGCGTGAACGCGGACACCGTGGAGCCGATATGGGAGAAGTCGTTGGACAACGGGCTCTCGTGGACCACTGATTTCAAGCTGGAATACGTGCGAAAGAAATCCTAACCTGGTCCGTTCAGGAAGCGGAAGTCCAGGCCTCCGACCCGGCAAATTCCCTCACAAAGGCCTGGCGGAGGCATTCTTTTCAATCAGCCGAGCGGCGGGCAGTCCAATACCACGTCTTCGACCAAACCGGTGTTTGTATATGGAGCTGGGCTGGATTGGGGTTTGCTGCCACATATAGGGTTGCGGTTGCAGGACCGCGGGAACCTGTGCAAGGCACCCGATCTAACGAAGCTTTATACCTCGTCGGGGGCGTTCACGCATACGGCGGAGCCGATGATCGGGGTGTACTTCCGGCTGTGATGGAACTCTACCCGTCTCTCGGTTGACGCGATGGCGAGCGGAGGCTGAGAGCGGAGACCCAGGCTTTCGGTGTGGTGGAGAAGGTTGCGCGAAAGAGAGCTACAAAGGCGCTCGGCTGCTGGTAGCCGACCGAGTAGGACGCCTGCTTAACGCTGAGTCCGGCGACCAGCAACTCGACGGCCTTCATCAGCCGTACTTGCCTTCGCCAGCATTCGAAATCGGTGCCGACCTCGCGCAGGAAGACTCGCTCGAGCGTTCTGACGCTGAGGCCAGCGGACACACACAAAGACTTGAGTGTGGCGCGGGAAGCGGGATTGACCATGACGGCCGCGGCGACGGCTGCCGCTCTTGGATCTGTGGGAAGGACGACCACTGTTGGCACGGGTGTGGCGCGTGCCAACTCAGCAACCAGAAGGTCGCGAAGAGCGCAGTGAATGCGATTGCGGAGATGAAGCTGAACCTCGCGCACAATTTCAAAAACGAGCTCCCGCAGAAACGAACCGACGTGAATCACGGTGCATGCCGCGGCCTGTTGGGTGAGGGAGGGGCGTAGATAGAGGGTTCGCATGGAGACGGGCTCCGGCATGTAAATCTGGTGCAGGGTGCGGGCCGGAATCCAGAGACCGAAGTGCGGGGGAATGGTCCAAACGCTTTGGCCCGATGTTACCTCCATGATTCCACGGCTGGCGTAGATCAATTGATCCGATCGATGGGCGTGAAGGGCGACGCGGAATCCCCGGGGATACTCGTGGGAATGGGTGGCGATGGAAGTGCCGCGCGGGGGATCGTTTTCGCGAACGATGAGATGTCGCATTAGAGATATATTATGCCGTACCAGATGTCTTGCGACACATGCTTACAAGCGAGCATGATGGCTTCACGCTGGGCTTGACAGCTCACGATGGAGGTTCCATGGGTATGAAACGCGTCCCCGTCTTTGTTCTTGTTGGAGCGATTTCACTTTTCACCACCTTGCCCGCGATGGCAGTCGACGATGCGGCGCTGTGCGCGACGAGCGCGAGTGCACGACAACTGGATTATTGGCTAGGCGACTGGTCGGTGGCGTCCCCAGGATTGGCAGGGAAGGGGCACAGCACGGTGCATTTGAGTCTGGACAAGTGCATGCTGGTTGAAAGCTGGGGCAGCGATACCAGCAACCACGATGGCGAAAACACTCTGGCCTACAATTCCGAGGATAAGATCTGGTACGGCCTGTTCGTGGACAATCAAGGGCGAGTTCACATGATGAAGGGCAACGTGACGCCTGGTTCGGCGGAGTTGCAGGGGCCGGCTCGCGACGGGAACGGCGGGGCAGTTTTGAAAAAGGTAAGGATTGTATTGGTGAACGCGGACACCGTGGAGCAAATATGGGAGAAGTCGGTGGACAACGGCATCTCGTGGACCACTGATTTCAAGATGGAATACGTGCGAAAGAAGTCCTGACCTGGTCCGTTCAGGAGGCGGAAGTCCAGGCCTCCGACCCGGCAAGTTCCTTCATCAAAGGCTGGCTGGGGAAGGTCGAGTGTGGAGCGGTCCTCCGCGCTGGCGACGTTTGCTGTGTTACCGTTGCATTACGGTGTCCCGGAGCCGGGCCGGGTTTCTTCGGCCTGCATCGAATGCATTGGATAGACTGAAATCGGGGACTTACCGCACACAACGAATGCCCCAGCAGCCGGAACAAAGATCGCCTCCACTTACCGCGAGCCCGGCTCCAGCGCCTGGGTCTGGGGATGGGCCTATTTCGGGGTCGGGACCATCTGCCGTGCCCGGTCTATCGCCCGTCAGGCTTTCAGGTGTTGAGATTGGGCCGGATGCAGGTCCTGTGATTATTCCAGTAAACCCAATATCCAGAGGACTTTCCGGCTACCAGGAGGCGGGACAGAAGCCGGGGCCGGAGCGGATTCCACCTTGGCTTGAGCGTTCCGAGCTTTTTTTGCGAGTGCTGTTGCGCTCGTATATTGGGCTCGTGGTTTGCTACTTGCCATGGTCGGCAAAGTTGCCAATGTTTCAGCCCTTGTCGCGCGAGTTCTGGGACCAGAATCCGCTCTTCTTGCAGTTTCCCGTGCTATCGGTCTTAGCCGCCAACGGCGCAGTCCGTGGCATAGTCACAGGGATTGGTCTTTTGAATCTTTGGATTGCATGGCATGATGCGCTGCGGGATCGAGATGGACGCTAAAGTTGGGGAAGCAAGAATAAGGGACTGCGGAACCGGGAACGGCGGATATGGAAGAAGGGGCAGGGAGACGGGATGTTCGGACAGACGCACTGACTGGCGGCGTGCCGAAGCCGCTGGAGAAGGCTGCGCTGGCGTATGAGAATCCGGATTTTTTGAATGGCGCGGATGGGCGGCTGATCAGGATACTGGCGGAGTATCTGGAGCCGCTGGCGCGATTCCGGCGCGAGCAGATTCAGGATACGGTGGTGTTTTTCGGGTCGGCGCGGTTTAGGGGAAAAGAAGAGGCCGACCACGAGCTGGAACTCCTGGACAATACAGGATCGAGCCAGGCGGCGCCGAGCCACGAACAGCCGGCGAGCGTGCCTCAAATTGTCGAAGGCACGGCGACCGAGCTGCAGCGGAAGCGCGCAGTGGCTGCTGTGGAGATGGCGCGCTACTACGAAGACGCAAGGCGGCTGGCGCACATGCTGACGAGCTGGGCCAAGGGGATCCCGTCGCGCCGGCACCGGTTTGTGGTGACCTCGGGCGGCGGGCCGGGCATTATGGAAGCGGCCAACCGCGGGGCTTACGAGGCGGGCGGCAAGACGATTGGGCTGAATATCCGGCTGCCGTTTGAGCAGTTTCCGAACCCGTACATTACTCCCAGCCTGAATTTCGAATTCCACTACTTCTTCATGCGCAAGCTTTGGTTTGCTTACCTGTCAAAGGCGCTGGTGGTATTTCCGGGAGGATTTGGAACGCTGGACGAGATGTTCGAAATTCTTACGCTGGCGCAGACCCAGAAGCTGGCAAAAAAGATCACAGTGGTGATTTACGGGTCGGAGTACTGGAAGAAGGTTTTCAACCTGGATGCACTGGTGGATACCGGCGCGATTTCTCCGAAAGACATTGAGCTGTTCCAGTATGCCGATACGCCTGAGCAGGCATTTGAAATGCTGCGGGGCGGGCTGACACAGAATTATCTGCTGGCCGAAGCGGCGGCGGCGAAGAATCCGAAGGCCGGAGAAGCGGTTGACGGCGAGGATTTGATGGTGGGGACGCTGGAGGATTTTCTGGGGCCGGAGCTGGCGAAGACGCAAAAGTAGCGAACGGGCGAGAGGGTACTAAGTCTTCGGTTGCACAGCGTTCTTTTTCCGTTTCGGACAGTCAGGGACCCGATTGAAAATCTCGTCGGGTCCAGGCAAAGTATCGTCAGCCAGTAATGGTTTCGCCCACTCAGGGACTATGAAGTCTTTGCGATCAAGCGCCCAACGAGCCAGCTCTTTTCCAGTGTTCACATCAAGAAGTGTGCATTCGTAGAATTCCTGGGCGCGATAGTGTGGATCACCCCGTCCCCGGTGACAAAGTGAACTTGGCCGCCGCTTCCTGCGTATGCTTTCAAAACCGCGCTTTCCGGAGCAGCCACGGCAATGGAACTTGCAGATACAAGGCAGAACACGGCAATCATTCGTCGCATAGTGCGATGTTATGGCGTTTCACACTTTTGTCTGCGGGCTGGGCTGATTCTGGTAGGCTTAGAGGAAGCCCACACCCTGCGGCGATCCGTTCGAGAAACTTTGGAGAGCCTGGACTGGGCCCACCGCGAGCCGACTTAAGCGACGTTTCTTAGGAAATTCAAGGCAAATTCCCCATTTGTTGTAGGTTTTTCTGGTAACTATATTGGTTCTTCCACTAATTGAAGGGGCATTCGCACCATCTTAACCGTCCGTTTACGGAGTTCAAGGGATACTGGATGGAGAAAAAATCCTGGTTCGATCACGGAGAAGGAGCAGGAATGGCCAATTCGACCATCTCGTACTTGTGGCGCGACCAAAACGCACCGCGGGGCTTCAAGACGGGCGTATCGCTGCACGGTCACACCAACCAGTCGCAGGAAACGCTAGACTTCCTGGCGAATTTTGGCAACCAGTATCCTCTGATGAGGCCGATTCTGTCACGGCTGGAGCGACGGTCGCAGGCGAACCACGGGCTGGCGGTGAACTACGCGGCTGCCTATTGGACGCCTCCGATGACCCCTAAGCTGGCCTTCGACCTGGAGAGCACTCAGATTGAGAAGCTGGACCTTGCGCCGATGGTTTCGCTGACGGACCACGACACTATCAATGCCCCGATGCTGCTGCGGACGGTTCCGAGCGCGCGGGGGATTCCGGTTTCGGTGGAATGGAGCGCGCCATACGGTGTGCAGTCGTTTCATCTAGGCATCCACAACCTGCCAAGCTCCAAGGCTCCGGAGTGGATGCAGACTCTCAAGGACTATACGGCGAAGCCGAATGATGCGCGGTTGACGGAGATTCTGGTTGCACTGAACGACGAACCGAACGTGCTGGTGATCTTCAATCACCCGCTTTGGGACCTTTACCTGGTGGGCGCCGAGAAGCATGGTTTCCTGGTGAACGAGTTTCTGCAGAAGAACGGCCAGTATATGCACGCACTGGAGCTGAACGGACTGCGGCACTGGGATGAAAACCGGGCGGTGAGGCGGCTGGCGGAGAAGTGGAACATGCTGTTGATCAGCGGCGGCGACAGACACGGCGTGGAACCGAACGCCAACGTCAACCTGACGAATGCGACCAGCTTCACGGAATTTGTGCACGAGGTGCGGAAGGAAAGGAAGAGCAACGTGCTCTTTTTGCCGCAGTATGCGGAGCCCTGGAAGCACCGGATTCTGCAGTCGGCAATTGACGCGGTTCGGCACTATCCGGAGTTTCCGCAGGGTTCACGGACCTGGGATGAACGGGTCTATCATCCGGATCACAATGGCGTGAGCCGTCCGCTAAGCGAGCTTTGGCCGGACGGAACGGCGCCGCTGCCGATGCGGTTGGGGATCGCGATTGTCCAGACGATGGGCAGGGGCTTGGTTTCCGGCGGGTTGCGGATGGCCTGGACCGAGTCGCACCAGTTGCGGCTGGCCCTGGGCGAAAACGATGGCTAACCACCTGTGGTGGGGCGAACGCCCGCGGGTTGCTCGCCTTAAGTTCATGATTTCCACGTTTGCGCCGGCGAAAAGCGCAAGAGTGAGCCGTTAGCGAAGGCGTTCCGCTTCTAACCCTCTCCGCAGTGACAGGCGGATATGATGGGGATGGGTGCCCGGCTGGACAGATGGCCGGGAGACCAGCTGGCCGCGGTTCGGTTTGCGGCTTTCTACATGACTGGATTTGCCGGTTCTGGAATTGGTTCAATTGATGGATGCACGAATGCCGCGCGTGGCCTATTTCCCCGACTCGTTCCATGAGGTGAATGGGGTTGCGCATACCAGCCGCCATTTTGAAGCGTTTGCCCGGCGGAGGAACCTGCCGTTCTTATGCATCCGGGCGGGAGACCGGACACAGGCCATCCTGGAGGACGGGAACGTGTGGACGCTGGAGCTTCCGCGCGGGTTCTTGTCGTTTGCGCTGGAGAAGGACCTTCGGTTCGATCCGGCGTTTCTGCGGCATATCCCGCTGATCGGCGAGGTCCTGGAGCGTTTCAAGCCGGATCTGATTCATATTACAGGTCCCAGTGAAGTGGGGATGCTGGGGGCATGGCTGGCGCACCACATGGGGCTTCCGCTGGCCGCAAGCTGGCACACCAATGTGCACGAGTATGCGGCGCGGCGCTCGGAGTGGTTTCTGAGGCTGCTGCCGAAGCGTCAATCCGAGGCTACTGAACAAAAGATTGAAGACCTGGCGATGAGGGCGGCGGCCAAATTCTACTCGGTGGCGCGGGTGCTATTTGCGCCTAATCCGGAGCTGTGCGCGCTGCTGGAACGGACGACGGGGCGGAAATGCTACTTGATGCCACGGGGCGTGGATGCGGAACTGTTCAGGCCTGAGATGCGGAAGCGCGACCCGGAAGATCGGGACCAGGTGCTGGGATTTGTGGGGCGGCTCTCGATCGAGAAGAATGTGACGCTGTTGGCTCAGGTGCAGGAAGAACTGGAGGCGATGGGGCATAAGAGTTTCCGGTTCCTGATTGTGGGGCACGGGGCGGAGGAGCAGTGGCTCAAGGAGCGGCTTCCGCGGGCGGAAATTCCCGGCGTGCTGAAGGGTGAGGCGCTCTCGACTGCGTACGCCAATATGGATTTGTTTGTGTTTCCGTCGCACACGGATACTTTTGGGAACGTGGTGCTGGAGGCGTTGGCCAGTGGAGTTCCAGCGATTGTGACCCACGACGGGGGCCCATGCACGATTGTCCGCGATGGAGTGACGGGACGGATAGTGGATGACGAAGATTTTGCTGCGGCTGTGGCTGGGGTGCTGGGCGACCCGGCTAAGCATGCGGAGATGCGGCTGGCGGCGCGGGAGTTTGCGCTGACTATGAGCTGGGACTCTGTGTTTGAAGGGGTGTACGCGGCCTACGATTCGATATTGGGGCAGCGGGAGCAGGCGGCTGGGTAGGGGCCGCCAACTTGATTCAGTTTCCCGACCCGAATGAGAGTGCGACAACTGAGCCACCTCGAATGACGAACTGCGGAAACCGAGCTTTAATCGCGTCGGTTATGGATTGAGCCTTCTTGTGAGAGATGCCAGGGAGGACACAGGTACTCTTCAGCCCACTTGGTCCGTGCCAGACATAGATCCCGCCCGAACGGTTCTCACCGCCGGAAGACCATCCGATTGACTTGACCTCTTCTGCGGGAATTCTGACATCAGAAGCTGACCACCTTTGCAGATTCCCGGTCGCAACCACACTTTGAGCAGAGATGCGGAACATCGTTGTCGGTCCCAGAGCCCAGTTGATAAGCAGGGCTCCAATCCCAACCGCACAACCGAAGAGCAAGAGGACGCTCTGCTGGATGAACCCATAGACGCCGAAAGCTGCGACTGCGCCCGATGCGAGTACGACCTCGATCCAGCCTGTTTCGCGCGAGACAGTAAATTGCAACTCGTCGTCAAAGTCGTCGATCTTGAGTTCAGCGCTCGATAGGGTTTTCATCGTTTGTCTTCGGAATATTCCGGAGTCTCCCGATCAGAATACTCCCTATAAAATGGGGGAGTTGGTCGCTTTCAGCCCTTTCGCAAAAAACTCGTAAAAGGTATGCATCCAGCTGTCTGCGGACGATTAGGTCTTTTGCGCTTACTTGATATTGGCAACGCGGCCCGTGGTGGGGAATCTTTGGAATTGGAGAGGGTCGTGGCCGGGAACTATGCGGTCGGGCGAGCCGGCTAACTGGATCATGCGCGCTTGCTGGGCTAGGTTCGCAGCGTGATCGGCATCGCTGAAGGTTGCGCCGGGTAGATGAGACGAGATGTTGAAATAGAGATAGTCGTTGTCAGAGGCTAATACGTAGGTTGGGCTTCCCTGAATGCAGAGATACTCCGATGCATAAGTGTGACGGGAGCCGGTATAGGCTCTGATGCCGGGAAAGATTTCGATGTTATCGCCATCGACTAGATGCACGCGGCCTTCCGTATTGAGCTGGACCAACTCCTTGACGTCCTCCGGATCAATGCTGTCGTGGTTGCCGCCGGGTTGCCAGGCGTCCATGGTGTAGTAACGGTACTCCTCTTTTTGGATCCACACCTGCGCTTTGGGGAAGAGATCGAGGCCGCCTACGTGGTCCCAGTGGGCGTGGCTGATCACGACGTCGGTAACCTGATCGGGTTCGACGCCCGCGGTTTTGACTGCTAAATCGGGGCGAAGATAGTCCGTTATCTGAAAATCCTTTGAAAGCGTGAAGCGATCGAAACCGCTGTCGAAGAGGATGGTGTGGCCTCCGCCGCGGATGAGCCAGACGACAAAGGCGAAGTCGACTTTCTGATCTTTGGGGCCACCTACTACGACATCGGAGACCAGGACGCCGGGCGAGGTGGCGTAGCGAATGGCCTGGATGGAGTATTCGGGTGTGGAGGAAGCTGCGAGTGAGGGCGCGAAAAGCGACAGACAAAAGGCGGCAAAGAAGAAGGCCATTGTCAGCACATTTTTCCTATTACGGCATCGCGATCCCACCCTAGCCGCAAAAACAAGAACGCGGCGAGGGTGGGGCACCCACACTCCACGCCATAAGGCGAAAGGCTCTAAGCGCAACATGGGGATCACCTTTTCGGAGATACGTGCTTATGCTTTGGCGGCTAAGTCGGTGATGGCGCCGACTAACTTGTCGAGGTCGGGAAGGGTTGTGTAGACGTGAGGAGTTACACGAACGCAACTGATGTTTTCCCACACGATGCCGACAGTGTGGATTTTGTATTGATCGAAGAGCGCGGAGGATAACTGGGCCGGAGTCATGCCGTCGATGCTGACGCCACAGATGGCGCAGGAGTAATCGAGGTTGAGCGAGGTGTGGAGCTTGACCTTGGGGATGGCTTGAACACGGCTGGCCCAGTAGTTCTTGAGATAGCCGATGCGCTGTTCCTTGCGTTTGCTGCCGATGCCTTCGTGGAAATTGATAGCTTCGCCGATGCCCTGTTCGAGGGGGAAGCTGCGCGTGCCCAGGTCCTCGAACTTGCGGATGTCGGCGGAGTGGGGATTGGCGGCGCAGGTGAGCGGCCATAGCTTCTCGATTTTGTCGGCTTTGACCCACATCATGCCGGTGCCGATGGGGGCGCTGAGGAATTTATGCAGGCTGGTGCCGAAGTAATCGCAATGGAGGTCGGGAACTTTGAAGTCCATCAGACCGAAGGAATGGGCACCGTCGGCGAGGACTTCAATGTTATGCGCGTGGGCCATGTCGGAGATTTTGGCGACGGGCATGGTCTGGCCGACCCAATTGACCATGTGCGTGACATGGATAAGCCGTGTACGTGGAGTTATGGCCTGCTCATAAGTCTTGACGATAGCGGCGTCGTCTTCCATGGGGAAGTCGAAGCTGATTTGCTTGTAGACGATGCCGTCGCGCTCGGCGCGCTGGCGATAGGCCTCGATCATGTGGGGGTAATCCTGCTTGGTGCCGATGACTTCGTCTCCGGCTTTGAGGGGCAGGCCGTAGATGATGGTGTTGAGGGCCTCCGTGGAATTGCGGTTTACGGCGATTTCATTTGGGCTGGCGCCGGCAAGGCGTGCGAGCTTTTGACGAAGGGGCTCGCGGCCCTGGTCGAGTATCTGCCACATGTAATACGAAGGGCCTTCGTTTGTTAGCTGGTTATAGCGCTCCACGGCTTGCTGGACAACGATGGGGGATGGGGATACACCGCCGTTATTGAGGTTGACGATGTCGGGGTTGACGGAATAAGAGCGCTGAATGACGGACCAGAAGTCTTCGTTCTGAGCGACTTCGACGGGGGTGAGGTTTTCCAGGGCGTTGGAGGCGGCGTTGAAGTCGGCGGCGTGGGCCTGGTGGAAGAGGCTGTTCACGGAGAATGCACCGGCGAGTGTGGCTGCACTGCGGAGGAAGGCGCGACGGTTAGTAGAAACCATAATGGCAATGTAGGCGGTTATGGGCGGGGATTCAACGGGAAAATTATGCGATGCGGAGGCCGGTTTCCAAGTCGAGGGTGAAGGGGACCTCTTTGTCGGTCATCAGGTCCCAACCCACACCGTGGAGGATGGGGCTGGTGATTTCTTCCAAGGTTAGGCCTTCTGACGAGAGTTTTTCGGATTGCCAGGCTTGGCCGCTGGGGCCCCAGGCGAGGATGGAGTGGTGGCCTACGAAGAGAAGCAGATTTTGAGTGAGGACGGGACGAATTTCGAGGACGGGGCGGTAAGGGAGCATGGTGAAACTTTCGGGATTGGTGGTCGAGATGATGTAGGCGTAGCCGCCGGAGACGGCGCAGATTTCGTAGGGGTTGGGACAGGACCAGAGGCCGGTGGGGGCGGCGGGGTCGCGGAAGCCGAGGGCGCAGGTGGCCAGGAAGGGCTGAGTGGATGATGGGCTGGGTGATTTGCTTTCCCCGGCCCCTCCGCCGCGGCGGACGAGGGGACTGGGGGCACCCAACTTTACGAGGACTTCGAGGGCGCCGCGTTCTACTTCTTCGGCGTCCCGCGGGTAAACGTAATGGCGGGTTGGTAGGATGAGCGGACGCGCGGGGAGGATTTCCGCTTGCCAGTGGTGTGGGAAGGTGGCGTCGAGGATGGGAGCGAGTGGATGCTGGTTCATGGCCGAGCCTTGTAGCTAAGGATCCAGTCCATTTGCTCCTGTGTGTCAGGGACAGAGCAGCCGCGTGCGACTTGAATTGCGGAAAGGGCATCGGCTGGTGACCAGCCGAGCTGAATGAGCGTGGCGGCGGCGGTGACGGTAGCCCGGCCGATGCTTCCGCGGCAATGGATGCCGATTTGTTCGCCGGTACGGAGACGGATTGCAAGGTCCGAAACGAACTTCTGGAAAGCGGTCAGGTTGGGAGGGACATGGACGTCGGGAATGGGATGGGAAAGAAACTTCATGCCGACCTTTATCGCCGTGGGGCCCTCTTCACCGAGAGCAAGCATGTCGGCCTCATCCTTTTCCAGGAGTGAAACCAGGGTTTGGATGCCGTCGCGCTTCATCCTGATCAGGTCGTCTTCCAACCAGTCACCGGGGCGTGGCTTCATCACAACAGCAAGCAGTATGGGCGGGTCAGATTTGATCCAGAAAATGTCCTTCACGTGAGCGGTCAGACTCCTACGAAACGTTCGATGCGGTCGCGGACGCTGGGAATGCCCAGGCCCAGCGATGCGCCTTCCTCGATGAGGGGAATGAGCTTGTCGAAATCGGGTCCGGAATGGGAGCCGGTGATGGCGATGCGGACCGGATGGAAGAGTTCTTTGCCCTTGATGCCGCTGGCTGCCTTGATGTCGTTCATCCACGATTTGAAGTCTTCGGCGGTGACGATGTCGTTGTGGGCGCGGGCGCGGTGGGCGAGTTCGCCGAGGACGGTGCGGGTTGAGTCCGCGGCGAGGATGGCGGCGTTTTCAGGGACAGCGCGCGCGGTGTCGGGGTCAAAGCTGAGGATGGGCGTAGCTTTGGTTGGGAGTTGGCCGAGAGTATCCACGTACGGGAGCAGGAGGGCGAGGAGACGCGCGAACCAGTCTTTCCTGAGGGTGACGAGGGCGTCGGAAGGGGGGGGTGGAAGGAGAGGCGGGCTCTGGCTGGCGAGGAGAGCCAGCGTTTCGGGAGTGTAGACCGGGGAAGGCGGCCAGAGGGGAAAGATGTCTGGAAGCTGTTGGCAGAATTGTTCCTCAGCCAGGCGGGCGATGTGCTCGGGCGCGGCCAGCTTGAGGTAATGGCGATTGAGCCAGTTGAGCTTTTCGAAGTCGAAGATGGCGGGCGAGGGGGTGACGCGCTCGAGGGAGAAGGCGCGGGTAAGTTCGGGGAGGGTGAAGGTTTCAGTCTTGCCGTCTTCCGCGCCCCAGCCGAGAAGGGCGAGGTAGTTGACGAGGGCTTCGGGGAGATAGCCCATTTCGCGGAAATTGGAGATGGAGGTTGCGCCGTGGCGCTTGGAGAGGCGTTCGCGATCCGCGCCGAGAATGGTGGAAAGGTGGGCGAACTCAGGTACGGGCCAGCCGAAGGCCTGGTAGATGGCGACCTGCTTGGGGGTGTTGGAGATGTGGTCGTCCCCGCGGATGACGTGTGTGATCCGCATGAGGGCGTCGTCGATGGTTACAACGTAGTTGTAGACCGGGATGCCAGCGGAGGCGCCTGACGCAGAGCGAACAAGGATCGGGTCGGAGACGGATTCGGCTGCGAATTCCACTGGGCCACGGACAAGGTCGTGGAAGCGAAGGGGGTGGTCTTCGATTTTGAGGCGGACGGCATAGGGCTTGCCGGCGGCGAGGTTCTTGGCGATGACGGAATCGGGGAGTGTGCGGCAGCGGCCGGAATAAACTTGCGGGCCATGGGCAGCGACAGCCTGGGCGCGCTCGGTTTCGAGTTCTTCGGGAGTGCAGAAGCAGCGGTAGGCTTTGCCTTCGTCTAGCAGGTGTTTGGTGTGCTGGGCGTAGATTGCGAGGCGTTCGGATTGGCGGTAGGGGCCGTAAGCGCCGCGATCGGGAGCGCCGACTGGGTCGCCGGGGCCTTCGTCCCAGTCGAGGCCTAGCCAGAGTAGGTCTTCGATGAGCTGGGATTCGTAGCGGGCTTCGGAGCGATCGAGATCGGTGTCTTCAATGCGGAGGATGAATTGGCCGCTGGTGCGGCGCGCGAAGAGCCAGTTATAGAGTGCTGTGCGCGCGTTCCCCACGTGGAGCAGGCCGGTGGGGGATGGGGCAAACCGGACGCGTGGCTTGGTGGGAATCATGACAAGAGACATGATAGACCGATGAACAGGTGCTGCCAACGCGCATTCTGCTTGATTAGTGTGTGTTACGACGGTTGAGCTTGGCACATTTCAGGAGAAGTGCTGCCAGCCTTGTGCGGTTAGGGCTTCGGTGCCTTGCGGTGTCAGGAGATTGACGGCGGGGCGGTTTTGCCGCGCTGGGAGGATGCGGCCGATTTTTGTGATGGGGATGTTGGCGATTTGTTTTGAAATTCGAGCTGTGGGCGGCGCAGTGAAGAGGAGTTCGTAGTCTTCTCCGCCGTGGAGGGCCTGGGTCATAGTTGCGGCGGGGTGGATTGGGAGCAGGGCGGGGTCGATTTCGGCGGCTACGCGGGATTCTTCGCAGATGTGGGCGAGGTCGGTGGAGAGGCCGTCGCTGAGGTCGATGGCAGATGAGGCAAGCGAACGGCGCTGGAGAAAGAGGCCTTGCGGGATGCGGGGTTGGGGAAAAAGGTGTGGGGCTAAAACGGATTGGAGACGCTTGGGGATGCGGGGAGGGTTGAGCTGGGCGGATTGGGACTGGGCGAATTCGGCGAGGCGGGCGAGAGCGGATGCTGACCCGCCGAGACTGCCGGTGACGTAGACCAGGTGGCCGGGACGGGCGCCGGAGCGAAGGATGGCTTTGCCGCGAGGCACGGCGCCGATGAGGACGATATCGGCGAGGGCGATGGGGGATTCGGAGAGGTCGCCGCCGGCAAGCGGGGTTTTGTGGTTCATGGCGAGGGTGAGGAAGCCATCGAGGAAACGCTGAAGCCAGGAAATACGTCGATTGGAGTGTGCGAGTTCGCAGGGAAGGCCGAGAGAGAGAAAGGCGGCGATAGGACGTGCGCCCATAGCTGCCAGATCGCTGAGTCCGCGAGCGAGGGCGCGATGACCGACGGACTCCGGCTGGTGCCAATCGAGGCGGAAGTGGCGGCCGGCGATGGAGAGGTCAGTGGTGACGGCCAGGTTCTCGCCTGGACGCGGACTGATGAGAGCGCAGTCGTCGCCGATACCTAAGTGGAGGGAATTTGTGAGGGTGGAAGCGGCGCGGGCTCGAATCTGGCGAAGAATTGCTAGTTCACCGAGGTCGTTACCGCGTGCGGAGATTGGGCCGGTTGCGGAGATTGGGCTCTGGGAGCGCAGGTGCTGGGAGCGCATGTATTGAGGATAGGGCATGACGCTTGTCAGTTCTCAGTGGTCTGAGGCCGGATCGTCAGCGAAGGGCTGTGGACGCCGGATTTGAGCGCCTATAATGAGAAATATGACTTCGCAAATCGATGTGGAAAATGAAAATGATTTTTCATACAGATTTCGTTGACCCGGCGAGGAGTGTTTGGTAGGCTGGACGAACATTCCTGGTTAAGTGACGGTAGTAACCAACTGGTACTCTTCAGGGCTAAGACGTTCAGATGCCTTGATTTTTTGATTGAGTACAGGCGAATTGCGACCCTGGTTAGTGGGTTGAGAGGCAAAAATGCTGCGCAAGCGCTATTACATTCTCTTTGTATCGAGGGATGAAGACGGGCGAGTACGAAAGATTCCTTTGCCCCTTCATTATGCGTACGGGTTTGTAGCCGCGGCTTTGGTTGGAGCTTTCACCATTGTCGGCTTGGCGGGATCTTATTCCCGGATGTTGCTGAAGACAGAGAACTTCAACCAGGTGCGAGCGGAGCGCGAGGCGCTTCGCAAAGACTACAAGCAGATGGCGCAGGTGGCGCACGACCGTGGTGTGCAGGTGGCATCGCTGGGCGCGCTGGCGAGCGAGGTGACTGCGCTCTACGGGTTGAAGCAGAACAAGATGATTTCGGCCAGGCCCAAGGCTGCGGCCAGTGCGGCAGCGGCACCCACTCCTCAAAGCCTGGCGCTGACGGATGAAGTGAATCAACAGCAGGTGAAGCAGTCGATCGATCAGTTCTATGCGCTACGGGCGCAGGCGCTTTCCGGGCGGATTTCGCGCGCGCTTGAGGGCGGGCTGGCGCCGGGCTTCGACGGCGACTGGACCGTGCTTGCCGACGCGCCCTCGATATGGCCGGTTGAGGGCCGTCTGGGTTCCAGCTTTGGAGAGCGCGAAGATCCGTTCAACGGAGAAGGAAAGTTTCATACCGGCGTGGATATTGAAGCTCCCTACGGAACGCCGGTGCGCGCGGCCGCAGACGGAGAAGCGACGGGACAGGAAATGGGCGCCGGATATGGCCGCCAAGTTGTACTCGATCACGGGCACGACGTGCTGACGGTCTATGGGCATCTTTCGTCGGTTGCGGTGTTTGCGGGGCAGCATGTGATTCGCGGGCAGGTGATTGGGTACGTTGGCCAGTCAGGACATGCTACCGGGCCGCACCTCCACTATGAAGTGCGCGTGCATAACGTTCCTGTGAATCCGCACAAGTATTTGCGGACGACGTATGAACAAGTTGCGGGCGACGAGGCGAGGAACGCAACAGCCGCCTCGGTTTCGGCAGGAAAATAGAGCGAATTCTCTCCGGAAAGGCAAGAGTGGCTCCCCAGTGTGGGAGCCGCTCTTGTTTTGGGAGCTTGCGCGACGCCGCGATGCAATGCCATCAGGTTAATATTGTGGGTTCGCTGGAAGATCGATTCGCGATACGCGGACTGCTAATACTCAGAAACCCTGGAGTCTTTTCGATGCACAGTTTTTCTCGTTGCTTTGTCTATTTCGTGATGATGACGCTTCCGGCTGTTGCGCGGGATCATGCGGCCGCGGATCGTTCGGCGGAGTTGCGGACCGCGTTTGCACGCGTTCAGCATTTGAAGCGAGGGATCAATGCTTCGGAGTGGTTTGCGCAGTCGGCGAGCGATTACTCGGCGGCGCGAACGGACAGGTTCACCGATGCGGCGGATATTGCGCTGATGGCGAAGCTGGGCTTCGATAGTGTGCGGTTGAGCATTGACCCGACGCCTCTGGAACAGTGGCCGCGTGGGAAAGACGGGTTGAACGCGGAGTTTGTGGGCAGGCTGGACAAGGCGGTTGACGCGATGCTGGCGGATGGTTTGGCGGTGCAGATCGATTTACACCCCGAGGAAGCTTACAAGCTGCGAGTGAAAACGACCGACGACGGCGTGGATCGCTTTGTGATGTTATGGCGGCGATTGGCGGCGCACTATGCGACGCGCGATCCGGGGATGATTTTCTTCGAGATTATGAATGAGCCGGAGGTGAGTGACCCGTACCGGTGGGCGGGGATTCAGGCGCGGGTTGCGGCGGCGATTCGCGAGGTTGCGCCAAAGAACACAATCATCGCAACGGGGCCGAATTATTCCGGCATTGCCGACGTGCTGACGCAGCATCCGTTGAGTGACGGGAATGTGATTTACAACTTCCACTTCTACGAGCCGCACGAGTTTACGCACCAGGGGGCGGGCTGGGGCTCTGCCTGGTGGATTTATACGCACGACATTCCTTATCCGGCTGACGAGAGCTCGATGGCCGACGGGGTAAAGGAGGTTCCGGACGCGGCGAACCGGTTTGCGCTGGAGAGGTACTGGCTGGACCACTGGGATGGACACCGGATACGGCTGCAGGTGGACGAGGCTGCGGCATGGGGGAAGG
>Ga0181537_10001438_pt1 | contig 22054 bp, 14 predicted proteins | sample PEATcosm2014_Bin_39_FD_119765 | JGI IMG/M metagenome (GOLD analysis project Ga0181537, IMG submission 119765) | Peatland microbial communities from MTU Mesocosm Facility, Houghton, MI, USA - PEATcosm2014_Bin23_10_metaG | ecosystem: Environmental > Terrestrial > Soil > Wetlands > Peat | place... | reverse complement strand
TCGGGGGGCGAGGCGCAGCGCATCCGGCTCGCGGCTCAGCTCGGCTCGAACTTGCAGGGTGTGTGCTACGTGCTCGATGAGCCGACCATCGGATTGCATCCGCGCGACAACCACACGCTCCTCGATGCCCTCGACCGTCTACGGGCCCGCGGCAATACGCTGGTCGTGGTCGAGCACGATGAGGATACGATCCGGCGCGCCGATCAGGTGATCGATCTCGGCCCCGGCGCCGGCATCCGCGGCGGTCGCATCGTCGCCCAGGGCACGGCGGCCGAGCTCACGCGCAATGCCGACTCGCCGACCGGGCGCTGTCTTGCCGCGCCGCTCAGGCACTCGCTCGCACGGCGCAGGCCCGTCGATGCGGCGACGCCCTCGATCGAGATCCAGGGGGCGGCACTGCACAACCTGCGCTCGGTCGATGCGCGCTTCCCGCTCGGGCGTCTGAGCGTGGTCACCGGTGTGTCAGGGTCGGGCAAGTCCTCGCTCGCCCGCGACGTGCTGCTTGCGAATCTCAAACTGCTGCTCGCGCGGCCGGCGCGGGGCGCGCGGATGGGATCGCGCGGCCGCGGCGCGAGCGGCAACGGCGCGAGCGGCAACGGCGCGAGCGGCAACGACGCGCGAAGCAGCGGCTCGCGCGCGCAGAATCCGCGGGTCGCGCTCGTCGGCTGCCGCTCCATCACCGGCTGGGAAAGCGTGTCGCGCGTGCTCGAGGTCGATCAGACGCCGATCGGCAAGACGCCGCGCTCCTGTCCCGCAACCTACATCGGCTTCTGGGACTGCATTCGGCGGCTGTTCGCCGAGAGCACCGATGCGCGCATCCGCGGATTCGGCCCGAGTCGCTTCTCATTCAACACCGCCGGGGGCCGCTGCGAGGCCTGCGAGGGGCAGGGAATGCAGCGCATCGAGATGAGCTTTCTGCCCGACGTGCAGGTGCTGTGCGACGTGTGCGGCGGACGGCGCTTCAATGCCGAGACGCTCGGCATCCGCTTCAAGGGCAAGAACATCGGCGAGGTGCTGGCTCTCGAGGTGGATGACGCCGTGGAATTCTTCGCCGCCCAGCGCAGCGTGCAGCATCCGCTCAAGCTCCTCGAGGAGGTCGGCCTCGGCTACCTGAGCCTCGGGCAACCGAGCCCGACGCTCTCCGGCGGCGAGAGCCAGCGGATCAAGCTCGTGACGGAGCTCGCCAAGGTGCGCACCGATGCGCTCGGTCTTGATCTCGCACGGCGCGAGGGCCAGCACACCCTGTACGTCCTCGATGAGCCCACGGTGGGACTGCACATGGCGGACGTCGAGAAGCTGGTGCGCGTGCTGCAGCGGCTCGTCGACAGCGGCAACACCGTGGTGGTGATCGAGCACAATCTCGATGTGATGGCGGAGGCCGACTGGATCATCGATCTCGGGCCCGAAGGCGGCGGCGGCGGCGGGCGCATCGCGGCGGCCGGCACGCCGGAGGGCATCGCGCGCAAACCCGGCGAGAGTCACACCGCCGCGATTCTCGGCGCATTCCTGCGCGAGCGTGCCGCACCTTAAGGCCGCGGGCGGAGCCATGCGACTGCCTCAACAGATGAAGGCCGTGCTGCTCAAGGGCCATGGCGGCTTCGAGCAGCTCGAGTATCGCGAGGACGTCCCGGTGCCCTCGCCCGCCCCCGGCGAGGTGCTCCTGCGCGTAGGTGCCGCGGCAGTCAACAACACCGATATCAATACGCGCATCGGCTGGTACTCGAAAGCGGCGGCGGCGGCCGGTGATGATGGTGCCTGGACCGGCACGGCGCTGCGTTTCCCGCGCATCCAGGGTACCGATGCGTGCGGCCGGATCGTCGCGGTGGGCGCGGGAGTCGACTCGATCCGTCTCGGCGAGCGGGTGCTCATCGATCCGGTGCTGCGCCGGAGCGGGGAGCCACCGGGCTATTTCGCCTCCGAGTGCGACGGCGCATTCGCCGAGTACACCTGCGTGCCCGCGCAGAATGCGCAGCGCATCGACAGCACCCTGAACGATGTCGAGCTCGCCTCATTCCCCTGCTCTTATTCGACGGCCGAGAATCTCCTGCACCGCTCACGCGTCGGCGCGCGCATGCGGGTGCTCATCACCGGCGCCTCGGGCGGTGTGGGCTCGGCGGCAATCCAGCTCGCCCACCGCCGCGGTGCCGAGATCATCGCGGTGGCGCACCCGAGCAAGCGCGCGCTGCTCGAGCCCCTGGGCGCGAGCCGCATCGTGCCGCGCGAGGCGGACCTCGTGGCCGAATGCGGCCGCGAGTCGGTGGACGTCGTCATCGACGTGGTGGGCGGGGGCGCCTTCCCGAGCTTGCTCGAGGTGCTGCGGCGGGGCGGACGCTACGCGGTATCCGGCGCGATCGCGGGCCCCGTCGTCGCGCTCGACCTGCGCACGCTCTACCTCAAGGATCTGGTCCTGATCGGCGGCACGATCCAGGACCCGGAGGTGTTCCCCGCGCTCGTGCGCTACATCGAGCGCGGCGCGATCCGCCCGCTGGTGAGCGCGGTCTACCCGCTGCGCGCGATCGTCGAAGCGCAGCGCGCGTTTCTCGAGAAGCGGCACGTCGGCAAGATCGTGTTGTCGGTCGCGGAGTGACCTTTGCGGCCTGGAGAACTCCCGGCTAGAGCCCCGGACTTTTCCGCGGCGGTCGGTAGCCTGTCGCGTCGGCAATTCATGTCAATGATCTCTGGCAATCGGTAGGGACCTACTGAGGACCCGCTGCGGGTGGCGCAACCCCCGGGGGAACGTAGATGGCGCGTGCATGCCCGGTCTTCTTGAATATTCCGAGCGATCCGCCCACTCCGACTCCGACGGCGGTATTGCCGGACGCGGAGGCTGAGGAGCTGCCACCGCCGATCGAGCCGGTCTGCTGGTCGGAAATCCCTTCCAAGATGAGGCCATTCGCCCCGAGTTTTGCAGCCTCCTCTTTCAGGCGCGCAACGACTTTATCAACGCTCGCCTGGCCACCGGCACCGAACATGCTGTCGGCCGATGCATCGAGCATGGCAATGTCCTGGAACGCGGGCGGAGGCTGCGGGTAGATTTTGACGTCCGCCGGCGATAGCGGCGGGCGCGCGGCGCCCACCAACACGTGCGAGGTGGGAGCACACGCGAGGAGACTCAACGCCAGGATGCATGTAATGAAACGAGCCACGTGGGTCTCACCCTCCATTCTTCCGGGCAAAGCATACCGTCGCCGTGCATGAGCGCCATAGGCCGAGCGAGCGAGATCGTGTAGGTATCGAGATTGCGATGTAGGGCGGGGCCGCGCAGCTCGGTGGCAACCCAAGCAAGGCGGGCGGGCGCTCCGGATCACGGAGGCGTTCGACTATGGCGAGCGCGGGGCGGTTTGGGTGCGGGCGATCGCGTCCCCATTTCGCGGAGTTGACGCCGGCGATCAGCAGCCACAACGCGAGTGCTGCCTCGCCCAGGAGAATCGGCAGGAAGATCCACGGAAAAAGATATTCCGCGAAACCCTTCGGCATGAGGGCAATGAAGGTGTTCAGCAGATAGCAGAGGCCGGCGAGGGCGAGCAGCACGCCGAGCACGCTCGGCAGGAAGGTCGAGCGGAAGATGAGATAGCCGGTGAGCACGCATGAGCCGCTGAACAGTCCCAGGCTGATCGCGTACGCTGCTTCGTACAGTTTTATCGAGAGGAGCGCCAGCGAACTCAGCTGGGGTGCGGTCAGCACCGACAAATAGCCGTCCCCCTGGAGAATGAGCAGCGGTGCGAACAGCAGAATCGAGCCGCTGATCGAGATGGCGTTGCTGATGACATCCAGCACCAAGACGGTCAGTGCGAGTCCGCGGCTGACCACCTTGAGCAGCGTGTAGAGCACGACCGAACTGAGCACGCCGAGCGTCATGGCGGACACGTCAGCGAAGAAACCGGCGCGGTACAGTCCCGATGAGGCGGCGATGTTGTGTGCCGTCGCCGCGGCGTCGCTATAGACGACCAGCTTGCCCCGCACGATCATTTCCGCGAAGAAACCGCAGCCGATGCAAAGCACGTACAGTGCGCCGGAGATTCTTGCTCGCAGGGCCGCGGACATCTCCGGGATCAGCGTATGGGTCATCTATCCTCAATCCTAAAGGACTCGGGTTGGCGGCGCATATCCATGGCGCGGACAGGTTCTAATCGAGCAGCGCCTCGAGCTCCCGCTCGCACTGCTGCGCATCTCGAAACCACACGGTGTTGAGGCCGACGGCCCGGGCGGCCTCGATGTTCTGCGGCAGGTCGTCTATGAAGACCGTGCGCTGCGCCACGAGCGCGTAGCGCGCGATCAAGTGCTCGAAGATCTGCCGTTCCGGCTTGATCATGCGCACCTGCCCGGAGATCACGATGCCTTCGAATGCATTCCAGAAGTCGTGCTCGGCGCGCAGGTGCTCGTAGATGCCGACCGGCATATTCGAGAGACAGTAGAGGGGCACGCGGCGCTGCGCGAGCCGCTCGATGAGCGCGAGGGTGGCGGGTTTGGGCTTGAGGGAGCGCCGCACGGCATCGAACAGGCCGTCCGTCTTCGGCACGGGCCGGGGCAGCCGCACCGCCAGGCGCGCCAGCATCTGCTCCTCGCTCAGCGTCCCCCGATCGAGCTCGTGCCAGTCGGGATGCCCGAACAGCGCAGCCTTGATGAGCGCGCGGTCGGAGGGCTCTGCGTACAGGCTCTCGAGAATCGCATCGGGGTTCCAGTCGAGCACGACGCCGCCCATGTCGAAGATCACGTTGCGCACCCCGCGCGCTGGGCGCGGCGGCGTCGCGGTTTGCTCCGCCGTCATCGTCCTTGCACCTCTATCATCGTGCTCGCTCGTTCATCATCGTCTTTGCTCTTTCATCATGGTCCTCCGGAGCTCTCGTCCGGCAGCGTCGCGCACCGCAGGCTAGCGCGTTCGTGGGATCGTGATGCGCATATTTTCAACCACCAGACCACGCCGCGGCGTCGTCGATTGGCGACAGCGCTTCACCAGAATCCGTCGATCTCGCTGAACAGCTCACGCTTTCAAGCACTCGAGTGGTGGCGCACCCTCGACCCGATTAGTGTCGAGGCCCGAGTGTCCACCCAGGCGCGATCCGCATGCGACACCTCCTTGTTCGAGTGACACCCCTGCTCGTCGGTGCCGCGCTCTCACTCGCCGCGCACGCGCAGGCGCCCACCCTGAGCGTCGATCCCACCGTCAATCGCAACCCCATCAGCCCGGAGATCTACGGCATCGCAAGCTACGGTCTCGATGCCACGTTCGCGCAGCAGATCCAGGTCGGCAATATTCGCTGGGGCGGCGATGGGACCACGCGCTACAACTGGATGGTCGACTCGAGCAATGCGGGTTTCGATTGGTACTTCATGGGCGGCAGCGGCGCAACGACGCCGCCCGTGCCGGGCGCCTCGGCCGACATGATGGTGAAGAGCTACGCACCCGCGAGCGCGCTCATCACCATTCCGATCATTCCTTACGTGAACAAGTCCTTCGCCTGGAGCTGCAGCTTCCCCACATCGGTCTATGGCGCGCAGCAGTCGACCAACCCCTACGTGCATCCGAACGGCGAGGACTGCGGCAATAGTCTGACGACGAGTGGTACGCAGCTCAGCGACAGCGACATCTACGCCAATCACATCAATAACACGACTACGCTCCAGCAGCAGTGGGTGCAGCATCTGGTGAGCACGTTCGGCCCGGGAAATAAGGGCGGCGTGCAGTTCTATCAGCTCGACAACGAGCCTTACGGCTGGGGCAACACGCACCGCGACGTGATGCCGGGCGGCACTACCTACCCGAACATCGTCGCACTCGGGCAGCAGTATGCGGCCGCAGTCAAGCAGGCCGACCCCACGGCACTCGTCCTCGGGCCCTCGGACTTCACGCTCGGGGGATGGATCGGCAACACGAGTCAGCAAGGCGGCCTGTTTGCGGGCGAATACTACCTGCAGCAGATGGCCGCGTACGAGAAGCAGCACGGCCAGCGCATTCTCGACTACTTCGACGAGCACTATTACTTCAACACCTCCTCCCCCGCGGCGCAGCTCGCCTCGACCCGCACCCTCTGGGATCCCACCTACAACGGCGGAACCTGGGTGGAGCAGTATGATTTCGACGGGCCGATGCAGCTCATCCCGCGCTTCAAGAGCTGGATTGCGGCGTACTACCCCGGCACCAAGCTCTCGATCTCCGAATACAGCATCGACAGCGGCGGCAAGACGATCGTCGACGCCATTGCCGAGATGGACGTGCTCGGCATCTATGGGCGCGAGCAGCTCGACTTCGCGGACATGTGGAATCCGCCCGCGCCGACCGACCCGATCGCGTATGCCTTCCGCATGTTCCGCAACTACGATGGCAACGGCCACGCCTTCGGTGACGTCTCCGTGAGCGCCACGAGCAGCGATCAGGGGAGCCTTTCGATCTACGCGGCGCAGCGCTCCAGCGATCAGGCGGTCACCGTGCTCGTCATCAACAAGACCACCGCCGCGCTCACGAGCTCGATCGCGTTCGACCACCTCACCCTGCCGGCGAACGCGCAGGTCTACACCTACTCGGCAGCGAACCTCACGGCCATCCTGCCGCAGGCGGCTGCGCCGCTCGCGAGCTCGATGTTGTCCTATACCTTTCCCGCCTATTCGGCCGTGCTGTTCGTCGTACCGGCGGCCGTTCCGTCTGCGCCGCCCGACTACGCCGTTTCGCTCTCGAGCTCGACGCTCACCGTGAGCTCGAGCCAGTCTGGGCAGTTGAAGGTGACCGTGACGCCGAGCAACGGCTTTGCTTCGCCCCTGTCGTTCGCGTGCTCGGGACTGCCCAGCGGCTTTGACTGCAGCTTCGCACCGGCGACGCTCTCGGCCGCGTCGGCCACGAGCACCGAGCTCACGGTCCAGCCCCTCATGAGTGGTAGCAACGCGCGGCGGGCGGATCGGCTCGTGCTGGCGCTCACCGGACCGTGGCCGATGCTGCTGCTGGGCGGCGCACGGTGGCGGCGGCGCGGGGCACTGCTCTGGCCCGCACTGCTCGTGCTCGCGCTCGCCACCGCCTGCGGCGGGGGTGGCTCGGATTCGGCCGACAAGTCCTCGGGCGGTTCCACGCCGCCCGGTCCCGCGTCTTATCAGGTCACCGTGACCGCCACGGGCAGTGGCGCCCCCACGCACAGCCAGACGTTCACCCTGACGGTCGACGGCTGAGCCGCGTTGCCATCCCCGCCCCCAATCCCTCAAGTCCTCGAGGCGCGTGCCGCTAACCCGGGAGGCGCGGGAGCCCGGCATCCCGCGAGCCGCATCACGCCCCTTTATGCTCGAGACCATCAAGAACAAGCTGCGCCTGGCGGTCAATTTTCCCAGTCCTCCGGCGATCGCCGTGCAGATCATCGCGCTCGCGAGCGATCCGGAGATCAACGTGAGCGCGCTCGCCGCGATGATCAGCAAGGACGCCGGGCTCGCGGCCCGGGTGCTGCGGGTGGCGAACTCCCCCCTCTACTGCAACCGGCGCCGCAGCGACAACCTGCGTCAGGCGCTCGTGGTGCTCGGGCTCAATGCCGCGACCACCCTCGCTCTCAGCTTCTCGCTCGCCAGCACCTATCAGCGCGGCACGGGCGTGGGCATCGATTACGGTCGCTACTGGCGGCGCACGATCCTGGCCGCCAGCGCGGCACGCGCCCTCGGCGAGCGTCTCGGGATGAGCACGCCGGAGGATCTGTTTCTGGCGGCGCTCCTCCAGGATATCGCCGTGCTTGCGCTCGATCGTGTGGAGAATCTTTACGCCGCGTTGCCGCGCGAGGCGAATCATGCCGAGCTCATTGCCCACGAGCGGCGCCTGCTCGACACCGATCATGCGGTGCTCGGCGGCTGGTTGCTGCGCCAGTGGAACCTACCGGGTGCGCTCTGCGCCACCATCGAGTCGAGCCACGATATCGAGCACATCGCGCCGGACTCGCCGGCGAGAACCGCGGCGCGCTGCATCGCGCTCGCGAGTGAGTGCGCTGAGCTGCTGCTCGCGCAGCGGGGCGCATCCGGCACACGCGGCGCATCCGGCACACCCGGCGCGCCCGGCACACCCGGCGCGCCCGATGCTCCCGGTGCGCTCGCGGCGGACATCGATGAGCTCGCCGCGCACGCGCGCGCGTGGCTCGATCTGGACGGGGTGGCGCTCAGCGAGGTGATGAGCGGGCTCGTCGCCGAAATCGAGGAGATCGAGCGGCTGTTCGAAACACCGCTCCTCGAGAGCGAGGCCGCGGCAGCGATTCTCGATCAGGCGCGCGAGCTCCTCACCTTGCGCAATCTGCAGGCGCTCGAGGAAGTGACGACGCTCAAGCAAAGCTCACTCATGCTCGAGACGCGCACCGCCGAGCTCGAGAACCGGCAGCGGCGCGATCCACTCACCGGCGTCTTCAACCGAGGGCAGCTCGATGTGCGGCTGAGGGCGGAGTTCGAGCAGGCCATCGCGGCAGGCTGGCCCCTGAGCGTCGCGTTCATCGATCTCGATCATTTCAAGGAGGTGAACGACACCTGGGGTCACCCGGCGGGCGATGCGGTGCTGATCGCCGCCGCGCAGCTCATGCTCGAGTCCACGCGCGAGACCGACGCGGTCGGCCGCTACGGCGGGGATGAATTCGTGGTGATCTTGCCGGGGGTCGGAGCGGAGCTCGCGCAGCGGGTGTGCGAACGGCTGCTCGAGCGCCTGCGCAGCTGGAAGCCCGCGGGCGGGGATGGCCGCTTGCGTATGACCGCCTCGATGGGACTCGCCACGCAGTCATGCACGGCGCCCTTCGCAACGGTCGAGGCGCTCGTCGCCGCCGCCGACCGCTGCGTCTATGCGGCGAAGAGCGCGGGACGCGATCGGCTCGTGCGGCAGGAAGGCGCGCACGCACCGGCGGCGCTCCGCCCCGCCTGAGCGCCCTGCCCCCGGCGATCAGCCGGGCGGAGTCTTTTCCTTCTTTTCTTCGGCCTTCTTTTTGGCCGCCGCGGCCGCATCCGCCTTCTTCTTGGCGTCAGCCGCGGCCTGCGAGGAATGCTGGGCCGCAGCCTTCGCTTCAGCGCTCTTGCGATTCGCGTCCGCCTCGGCGGGGTGCGCGGCCGGATGTGCAGCCGGCATCGTGTGCTGCGCCGCTCCGCCGCGGGCGGGTGCCTCCGCCGTGTTGGGGCCGTGGCCGGTCTCACCCGGGTGGCCGGTCTCGCTGGTGCGCGTGCCGGCGTGGGCTGGCTCGCTTGGATGCGTGGCGGCACCGGTCGGGTGCTCGGGCTCCGCGCGGCGCGCCTCAGCAGCGGGCCGTGCTTCGCTTCCTACCCGGGGCGCTGACCCCGCATGCTCGGCGGCCGCGCGCTGCGCGGGTGTCTCATGGGCCGACGGATGGGCGCTCGTTTCTGCGCCCGCAATGGGAGCGGCCGGCCGCTCACCGGCGTGGGCAGGCTCACCCGGGTGAGCGGGCTCGGCGGCCCGCATCGCTTCACCCGCGCGCGGCGCCTCACCCGGATGCATCGCCTCACCGGGTCGCGGCGCCTCGGCACGCGCCGCCGCCGGCCGCGCCAGCTCGGCGGGAACCTCGGCACGCACCTCGACGGCCCGCGGCAGCTCGAGCTTGCGGCCCGCCACGTACACCGGCAACGGACGCGAGCTCGCGGGCTGGGGTGCCAGCACCTTCACGACCGGCCGCTGCGCCGCGGCGAGCGCGGGGGCGGCCGGCACGGCGCGCGTGAAGGCCACGTGCGTCGCCACCGCGGCGGCAGGCGCCTCGATGCTCACGTTGTTCACGGTCGTGTTATTGATCGTCGTGTTGTTGATCGTCGTGTTCGTGATCGTCGTATTGCTCACGTTCGTGACGCGCATGCCCGCCGCAATCACGGGCGGCGCGCCCGTCACCACCGCGGGCGAGCAGCCGATGAAGGCGGCCACGATGAAGCCGGGGGCCGATCCCGGCGGCGCAGGAATGAACACGCCTTCGGGACCGATGGGCGCAGGCCCTGCAATCACACCCGGCAGCGGCGTCGCGAGCGTCAGGCTGATGCCGATGCCCGGGGCCTGAAAGCTCACACCGGGCGCGCCCCAGAAGCCGTCGACGAAGATGACGTGGCCGTGCCGATGATCATAGTAGGGGTTGAACCAGTGATAGCCCGGGCGCGGCGGGGGCGACCAGCGCCCATGCACCCACACCCAGTTGCCCTGCCAGGCCCAATAGCCGCCCGTCCACGCATATTGCGGGTTCGGTGCGGGCGGCGGTGGATCGGTCAGCATCGGCGGCGGCGCCCAGCCGACTTCCACGGGCTGCGGCTGCTGCGTCGGCGCATCCTCATAGACGCTCACCACGGGCTGGGGCGCCGGGGGCGTGTAGGTGCTCTCACTGCTCGAGGACTGCTCGCCAGCCGTATTGTCCGGCGCGGCGGGCGCGGCGGGCGCGGCAGGCGCGGCGCCGTTATCCGCGGCCGGCGGGGGCGCGGGGGCCGCTTGATCGTTCTGCGCGGCGGGCGGCGAGGTGTTGACGTTGTTGTTGCAGGCGCTGAGCGCCGTCGAGAGGGCGATCGCCACTGCGATCGCAACCGTGCTGTTCATGGCATGAGCCTTCTGTGTGAAGAAATGTCGGCCGCAATCCTCACCGACCCGCTGTCGCGCCGGTGTAGGCATCCGGCCAGGATCGGTGTAGGACGCGGCTCGAAGGCTACGCGGACCGCAGCGTCGGGCGTGGCTTCTTACGCCGATTTCATGACGGGTCATGGCGCCGAGGGGGGCGCCGCGACTCGAAAGGACCGCCGCGACCCGAGGGCGCCACCGGCTCCTAGGGTTTGCGCGGTGCCGCACCCGCAAACGCGGGTATGAGAGCGCAGGCCGCATCGATCGCGACGATTCTGGAGAAGGGCGTCAGGTCGACGGAGAAGCGGCGCGCATTCGCCACCTGCGGCACCAGGCACACATCCGCGAGCGTCGGCGCATCGCCGCAGCAGTAGCGCTGGGGCGCAGAGCGCGACAGCCATTGCTCGAACGCCGTGAAGCCCTCGCTCACCCAGTGGGCGTACCAGCGCCGGCGCGCCTCCTCGCCGAGGCCGAGCTCGCGCTCCAGGTAGCGCAGCACCCGCAGGTTGTTGAGCGGATGCACATCGCAGGCGATGAGCTCGCAGAGCGCCCGGGTATGTGCCCGCGCGGCCGGATCGCGGGGCAGCAGGGCCGGCTCAGGGTGGGTCTCCTCGAGGTACTCGAGTATGGCCAGCGACTGGGTGAGCACGGTCCCGCCGGGCTCATCGCCCAGGGCGAGCGCCGGCACGAATCCCTGCGGATTGAGCGCGAGGTAATCGCCGCTCCGGTGCTCGTCCTCGCGCAAGCGGATGGACACGGAGCGCGCCGTGAGGCCCTTGAGGGCAAGCGCGATGCGCACCCGATACGAGGCCGAGCTCAGCGCATATTCATAGAGAATCACGGGCGCGAGGGCGCGCCAGACGGGGCGCGGGGCGCGTCATGCGCGGCGTCACCTGCGGTGTCGCCATCCCCGCCGAACGCCGCGGCGAGATCGCTGGCCGCGCGCGCGAGCAGCGTCATGTCGACGCCCATCGCCATGAAGGTGGCGCCGCGCTCGAGATAGATCCGTCCGCGGGCGCGGTCGAGCGTGAGCGTGCCCGCCCCCTTGCCCGCCGCGCGCACCGTGTCGATGCCGCGCAGGAGCGCCTCGTGCACCAGCGGATGATTGTCGAGCTGGCCGGCGAGCCCCATCGAGGCGGCAAGATCGGCGGGTCCGAAAAAGACGCCGTCGACTCCCTCTACCTGCGCGATGGTCTGAAGGTTCCCGAGGCCTCTCACCGACTCGACCTGCACCCACACCGAGATCTCTGCATCGGCGCGCTCGAGGTAGCGCGGGATGCGGGTGAAGCGCGCCGCGCGGGTGGTCGCGGTCGCAACCCCGCGCGTGCCGCGCGGCGGATAGCGGGTGGCCGCGACCACATCCGCAGCCTGCGCCTCTGTCTCGATCATCGGCACGATGATCGTCTGCACGCCCAAATCGAGATACTGCTTGATGACGGCGGTCGAGCCACTCACCAGTCGCACCGCCGGATGCACCGCATAGGAGGAGACCGCCTGCAGCAGCGCCAGCACGCTGCGCGTGTCGTTCGCGGCGTGCTCGGTGTCGAACACCAGCACATCGAACCCGCTGGCGGCGAGCAGCTCCGCGACGCACGGATCGCTGATACCGCACCAGAGGCCGATCTGGCTGCGTCCTTCCTTGAGCGCGCGCTTCAAGGCATTGCGCGGCAACTCCAGCGCCATCACAGATCCCCCTGTCAGCTCCCCACGCTCAGCCCCTCGCCCGCCCTAGGCCACCTCGAACAGGCCCGCGGCGCCCATGCCCCCGCCGATGCACATGGTGGCGACGACGTAGCGCGCACCGCGGCGGCGCCCCTCGATGAGGGCGTGGCCGACGAGGCGCGAGCCGCTGACCCCGTAGGGATGCCCCACGGCGATGGCGCCGCCATTCACGTTCAAGCGCTCGTCGGGAATCCCCAAGCGGTCGCGGCAGTAGATCACCTGCACGGCGAATGCCTCGTTGAGCTCCCACAGGCCGATGTCCTCGATCTTGAGGCCAGCTTTCTCGAGCAGTTTTGGTATGGCGAACACCGGCCCGATGCCCATCTCATCGGGCTCGCAGCCCGCCACCTGGAAGCCGCGAAAAATCCCCAAGGGCTCGAGCCCGCGGCGCTCCGCCTGCTTCGCCTCCATCAGGACGCACATCGAGGCACCGTCCGAGAACTGGCTCGCGTTGCCGGCAGCGATCACGCCGCCGGGCAGCGCCGGACGGATCTTCGCGACCGCCTCGTAGGTGGTGTCGGCGCGGATACCCTCATCGGCGCGCAGCGTCACCTCCTTCATGCCCACCGTGCCGGCGGCGGGATCCGCGACCGCCATGGTCGTGGTGAAGGGCACGATCTCCGCATCGAAGCGCCCGGCCGCGGCGGCCGCGGCGGCACGCTGCTGGCTGCGCGCGCCGTACTCATCCTGCGCGGGCCGCTCGATGTGATAGCGCTTCGCCACGGTCTCGGCGGTCTCGAGCATGCTCCAGTAGACCTCGGGCTTGTGCTCCTGCACCCACGACTCTTTGAGCATGCGCCGGTTCGATTGATTCTGGACGCAGGAGATCGACTCGAGACCGCCCGCCGCGTAGACCGAGCCCTCGCCGCTCACAATGCGCTGGGCGGCGAGCGCGATCGCCTGCAGACCCGAGGAGCAGAAGCGGTTGATGGACAGCCCCGCGGTCGTCACCGGGCAGCCGGCGCGCAACGCGACCTGCCGCGCCACGTTGGCGCCCGACGCTCCCTCGAGGAAGGTCGCCCCGACGATCACGTCCTCGACCTCCTTCGGCTCGATGCGCGCGCGTTCCAGTGCCGTCTTCAAGACATGTCCGGCGTAGGTGACCGGGTGCGACATGTTGAGCGCCCCGCGCCAGGATTTGGCGAGCGGGGTGCGGGCGGTGGACAAGACGACGGCCTCGGTCATGATGGGCGCTCCCAGCGGGCAAAGCCGCGATTCTCCGCGGCGAGCTTCGTGAGCAGGGGCGCGGGCGTCCAGGTGTCGCCGCGATAGCCCTGCGCGAAGCGCCGCATGCTGCGCAGGATGTTCGGCAGTCCCACGGTGTCGGCGTAGAACATCGGACCTCCGCGAAAATCCGGAAAGCCGTAACCCGCGATATACACGATGTCGATGTCCGAGGCGCGCAGCGCGATGCCCTCCTCGAGCACGCGCGCACCCTCGTTGATGAGCGCGTAGAGCGCGCGCTCGACGATCTCCTCATCGCTCACCGCGCGGCGCGTGAGGCCGAGCCGCGCGGACTCCTCGAGGATCATGTTGGTCACGAGATCGGAGGGAATGGCGGCGCGGTCGCCGGGCTTGTAGTCGTACCAGCCGGCCTGGGTTTTCTGGCCGAAGCGGCCGAGCTCGCAGAGCCGATCCGGCACGCGCGAGTAGACGCGCTCGGGGTGCTCCAGATAATGCCGCTTGCGGATCGCCCAGCCGATGTCGTTGCCGGCGAGGTCACTCACACGGAACGGACCCATCATGAAGCCGAAGTTCTCGAGCGCGCGGTCGATCTGCTGCGGCAGCGCGCCCACATCGAGCAGCAGCTGCATCTGCTGGAAGAACCCGTTCAGCATGCGATTGCCGATGAAGCCGTCGCACACCCCGGAGACCACGCCGATCTTCTTGATCTGCTTGGCGAGCGCGAGACTCGTCGCGAGAACGTCCGGCGCGGTGCGCGCGCCGCGCACGATCTCGAGCAGACGGGTGACGTTCGCCGGGCTGAAGAAGTGCAGTCCCACCACATCCTCCGGCCGGCGCGTGAAGGCGGCGATGCGGTTGAGGTCGAGGGTCGAGGTATTCGAGGCGAGAATCGCCCTGGGTTTCATCACGGCATCGAGCCGCTCGAACACCGTGCGCTTCACCTCGAGGTCCTCGAACACCGCCTCGATCACCAGATCCGCGGAGCCGATATCCTCGTAGGCGACGCTGCCGCGGATCGCGCCCACGCGCCGCTCGAACTCCGCCTGACTCAGTCGGCCCTTCTTGAGGGTGCTCTCGTAGTTGCGGCGGACCACCCCCAACCCCTTGTCGAGCGCTCCTTGCGTCGCATCGAGCACCGTCACCTCGAGTCCGGCGTTGGCGAAGGCCATGGCGATGCCGCCGCCCATGGTGCCCGCGCCGATGATGGCGACCGAACGGACCTTGCGCACCGGCGTGTCGGCCGAGATACCCGGCACCTTCGCGGCGGTGCGCGTGGCGAAGAACACGTGCCGCAGCGCGCGCGATTCCTCGCTCATCAAGAGCTCCACGAACAGCTCGCGCTCCAGGGCCAGGCCCTCGTCGAAAGGCTTGAGCACGGCCGCTTCGACCGCGTCGATGCATTTCTTCGGCGCCGGATAGTTTCGTGCAAGAGGCGCGATCGCGGCACGCGCGAAATCGAAGAAGGCCTCGGCATTGGGCAGCGAGACACTGCGGTCGCGCGCCTTCTTGAGCGTATCGCGGGCCAGCAGCGCGTCCTTGGCGGGCGAGTCCTGCTCGGGCGCGAACCGCGCGGCGAACTCGAGGGCGGCGCCGAGCACGCCCTCCTCGACGACGAGGTCGAGCAGCGCGCTCGGCGCAAGATCCCGCGCGGGAACCGGGTTGCCGCTCACGATCATGCTGAGGGCGCGGTCCACCGCGATCAGGCGCGGCAGGCGCTGCGTGCCGCCGGCTCCCGGCAGCAGCCCGAGCTTCACCTCGGGAAGTCCCAGCGAGGCGGACGCCAGGGCGATGCGGTAGTGGCAGGCCATGGCGAGCTCGAGACCGCCGCCGAGCGCCGTTCCGTTGAGCGCCGCGATGACGGGCTTCGGCGAGCGCTCGATGAGCACGCACAGCGAGCGCAGGTCCGGTGCCGCCGACATCTTGGGCGTGCCGAATTCCGATACGTCCGCCCCGCCGCAGAACGTCGTCGTGCCGCCACCGGTGATGACGATCGCCCGCACCTCGGGCGCCGCGGCCGCGCGCTCGAGTCCCGCCGCGATGCCGGAGCGCAGCTCCAGACTCAGTGCGTTCACCGGGGCATGCTCGAGCGTGATCACGGCAATGGCGCCATGTAAAGTATAGTCAGCGGATGCCATGCGCCCTCCTCGTTGGACTGATCATTATACTGCGTTGGCCGTGACCGGCGTCGCGCATCGCCCATGACGGGCGTCGCGCATTGCCCATGACGGGCTTTGCGCCCGTGCGGCGTGACTCGGGTCCAGACCCCGCGCCCGGCGCCGCCCTGCTCGTGCTCGCACTGCTCGCCGCCTTGAGCGTCGGGCTCTTCGCGCGCAACTTCTGGACGCCCGACGAGCCGCGCGAGGCGGATCTCGCCTGGCGCATGAGCATGCAGGCCGACAAGGCCGTGCCGCTGCTGGCCGGCGTTCCGTACTGCGAGAAGCCGCCCCTCACTTACTGGATGGCGGGCGGCGCCATCGCACTGTTCGGTTTTCACCCCTGGGTCGCCCGCCTGCCGAACCTCTTCTATGCGCTGCTCGCGACACTCGCGGTCGCGGCCCTCGCGCGGCGCGCCGTGAGCGCCCGCGCGGCGCCGCTGGCGGCCGCTCTCCTGGCGACGTGCCTGCTCGCCTATCAGGTCATGATCTGGCTTGCGACCGATGCCCCGCTGCTCGCCTTCGATGCGCTCGCGTTGCTCGGCCTGTGGATCGGTTATCAGGCGGACACAGGGCGCGCGCGCCTCGGCGGATATGCGCTCATGCATGGCGCGCTCGCGCTCGCCTTTCTCGCCAAGAGCGCCGCCGCCTTCATGGTGCCCGCGCTCACGCTCCTCACGCTGTGTCTGTGGGAGCGGCGCTGGCGCGAGCTCACGCGCTGGGAGCTGTACGTGCCGCTCGCGCTCGAGGCCGCCGTCATTCTGCCGTGGATCGGCGCGGTGTACCGCGGTCCCGACGGCATCGCGCATCTCAAGGTGTTCTTCTGGAACAATCTCGCCGGCCGCTTCGTGCACCTCGATGCGCCGCCCGCCCTGGATTACACGAGCGGTCACCGCAACACGCCCGGCAAGTACTTCATCGAGTTACCGATGTACCTGTTCCCGTGGACGTTCCTCGTGGCCGCCGCCGTGCGGCGTGCATGGCAGCAGCGGCACGCACGCGACGATGGGCGAATCGTGCGCTTCGCATTCGCCAGCACTCTGCCGGCGATCGTGCTGCTCTCGCTCGCCGCCACCGCGCGCAACATTTATCTCGCGCCGGTGCTGCCGGGATGCGCGCTGCTGGTCGCGTGGTGGTGGGACGGTCTGCCGCGCGCGGCCGACCGTTGGGATGCATGGCTCGTGCGCGCAACCGCGGTGCTGCTGGCGGCCGCGGTGCTCGTATCCGCCGCCGCCGCGCGCATCGTGAGCGCGGACGCGGCAACGCTCGCGGCAGCGCTGCTCGGAGTCGCGGGCGCGACCCTGCTGCTCGCCCGCGCGAGGCGCTGCGCCCCGCAGGGCGCTCTGCCGCTCATGATGCTCGCCTGGTGTGTGCTGCTGATCGTGCCTGCGGCCCCGATCTATCGCCAGATCAACCACTGGCAGGCGCTCGATACGATCGGCCGCGCCGTCGCCGCCGATACGGCCGGCCGCCCGCTGATCCTGCTCGCGCCCGACGAGACCACGCTCGCGCTCATCGACCTGTACGGCGTCCGCGCCGACGTGCGGCCCGACGGCCGGGCGGGCGGCGGCGCGGGCGGCGCGGGCGGCGTGCAAGCCTCCGCCGCAACCCCCTCTTTCACGGTCATCGAGGCGCCGCTCGATGCAGCCGCGTTACAGCGGCTCGATGGCGCGCTCGCCTCACAGCCCGGCGCCCGGGCGCTCGTGCAGCTCGCCGGCCGCACCCTCACGCCGCCGCTCGCCACACTCGCGCGCTGGCTGCATCGGAGCGAACCCAAGGACAGTCCGCCGCCCTGGGCCGAGGATCCGCACCTGACGGTGCGCGCGCGCTATGCGCTGCCCAACGGGCGGCGCTACGCGCTGCTCGCCGGGTCCGCGTCGAATTGACCCCTCGCCGCGGCCGGGTCGCCGCGGGGGGGTGTCGCGGCGGGTCCTCGAGGGCCACGCGCGGCGCGCGCGCCGCAAGCGCCGCTACGCGGCCACGGTCGCGGCGAACACGCGCTCGTACTCGCCGATCTGCCGATCCCACGAGAAGTCCTTCTGCATCGCGTTCAGCATGAGGCGGCGCCAGCTCGCCGTGTCCTTGAACCAGTCGAGCGTCACGTTGAGCGCCCAGGTCACGGCCGGAACGTCGTAGTCATTGAAGAGACAACCCGTGCCGCGGCCGGTCGCCGGGTCGAATTGCTCGACCGAATCGGCGAGGCCGCCGGTGCGGCGCACGATCGGAATGGTGCCGTAACGCAGGCTATACATCTGATTGAGGCCGCAGGGCTCGTAGTGCGAAGGCATCAGAAAGATATCGGCCGCCGCCTCGATGCGATGCGCCAGGGTCTCATCGTGCCCGCTGCGCAGCGCCACGCGATCGGGCGAGCGGTGCGCGAGGAATTCGAAGAAGCGCAGATAGCGCTCCTCGCCGCTGCCGAGTATCACGCAGCCGAAGGGGCGCGCATCGAGCACCGCGGGCAGCGCCTCGATGAGCAGATCGAAGCCCTTCTGCGAGGCGAGCCGGCTCACCATGCCGATGAGCGGCGCGCCCGCCGGCAGGCGCAGGCCCAGCGCGGCGATCAGCCGCTCACGGTTGATCCGCTTCCCCTCGAGATCTTCGGCGGAGAAGTGAACCTCGAGATGCGGATCATGGCGCGGATCCCAGTCACGGTAATCGACCCCGTTGAGAATGCCGATCACCGGGCGGGCGCGGGCGCGCAGCGTCGTCTCGAGGCCCATGCCAAGCGGCGCTGAGCAAATCTCACGCGCATAAGTCGGACTGACGGTCGTGACCGTATCGGCGAACTTCACGCCCGTGCGCAGCGCGTTGATGATGCCGCGCGCGCGATCCCCGGCATCGAGCTCCCGCTCGACCTCCGGGATGCCCAGATCGCCGATGAAGTCCCGCGACAGAACCCCCTGGTAACCGATGTTGTGGATGGTGAGCACGGAGCGCGCGCGCGCGAACAGCGGTACGTCGGCATAGGTGCTTTTGAGGTACAGGGGCAAAAAAGCGGCATGCCAGTCATGGCAATGAAACACATCGGGCGCAAAGCCCGCGCGCAGGCAGCTCTCGAGCGCCGCGCGCGTCAGCAGAAGGAAGCGCCGGTGCTCATCCGGATCACGCGTGTAGACCGAGGGACGGTCGAAGAGCTCGGGACAATCGATGAAATAGACGGGGACGTCCGTCGCGGGCATGAGCGCCGTTCGCACCGAGAACGTGTAGGGGCGCGAGCCGATGATGAGGCCGACGTTCGACAGGCCCGGCACAGGCTCGAAGCCCGCCTGCGTGCGCCGCACGGATGCGTACAGCGGCATGAAGGCACGCACCTCGTGACCGCGCCGCGCGAGCTCGCGCACCAGCGAGCCCGTCACATCGGCGAGGCCGCCGGTCTTGGCGAACGGCATGATCTCGGCGCTCACCAGACACAGCTTCAGAGGGCCCATGCATGCAGTCTAACAAGGCCATTCGGACTGCAAAAAGCGGATGCGGGCAACTGCCGGTTGTGGCACGCTCAAGGGCGAAGCGGCCGTGCATTCTCCCGGCCAGGATTGCGCAGCGATGGGTGAGACCAGGTTAGGCATGCGACACGCGGCCCGGGCGAACACCGGCCGCTATGTCAGCCGCCTGACGAGCGGCACGCTCGCGGTGGTGATGGCGGGCGGCCGGGGCGAGCGCCTCAAGGCGCTCACGCTGCATCGCTGCAAGCCTGCGACGCCCTTCGGCGGCAAATTCCGCATCATCGACTTCGTGCTCTCGAACTGCGTGAACTCCGGGATCCGGCAGATCGCCGTGCTCACACAGTACAAGGCTCAGGACCTCATCCAGCACATTCATCGCGGCTGGAGCTATCTGCGCGGCGAGCTCGGCGAGTTCGTCGAGGTGATCCCCGCCCAGCAGCAGATCGGCGAGCACTGGTACCGCGGTACGGCGGACTCCGTCTATCAGAACCTCGAGTTCATCCGCTCGAACAATCCGGCGCACGTGCTCATCCTCGCGGGCGATCACATCTACAAGATGGACTACGGCCCGATGATCGCCTACCACGAGCAGTGCGAAGCCGACATCACCGTCGGCGTGGTCGATGTGCCGCTCGATCGGGCCCATGAGTTCGGCATCATGACCACCGATGAGCACAACCGGGTGGTGCGCTTCGCGGAGAAGCCGAAGAAGCCCGAGCCCATTCTCGGCCACACCGACATGGCGCGGGCCTCGATGGGCATCTACGTCATCGCGCTCGAGCGGCTGGAGAGACTGCTCACGGAGGACGCCACGGCCGCGGGCAGCAGCCACGACTTCGGCCGCAACATCATCCCGCCGGCCATCGCGAGGATGCGAGTCTTCGCCTACCCGTTCCACGCGGTCGAGACCCGGGCGCAGAACTACTGGCGCGACGTCGGCAACGTCGATGCGTTCTACGAGGCGAACATGGAGCTGGTCGCGCTCAATCCCGAGCTCAACATCTACGATCACCAGTGGCCGATCTGGACCTATCAGGCGCAGCATCCACCCGCGAAGTTCGTGCTCGACGAGGAAGGCCGGCGCGGCATGGCGGTCAACTCGATGGTCTCGGGCGGCTGCATCATCTCGGGCGCCCACGTGAACCGCTCGCTGCTTTCGAGCGATGTGCGCGTCGAGGAAGGCAGCTTCATCGACGCCTCGGTGCTGCTGCCCGGCGTCACCGTCGGCCGGCGCTGTCGCGTACAGCGCTGCATTCTCGATGAGAATTGCGTGCTGCCCGACGATCTGCAGATCGGCTACGACCCTTCGGTCGATGAAAGCCATTTCTATCGCACGCGCAGCGGCATCACGCTGGTGACGCCGGACATGCTGCGCGGGCTCGCCTAGAAGGCCCGCGGGCGCTCAGGGGGCGTGCGGCAGGAGGCCGCGCTCGACCAGCGTCGGCGGATGGCGATGATGGGTCGCCTGCTCGAAGGCGTAGGCGTACCCGAGCAGATCGCCATCGTGCCAGGGGCGGGCGGCGAACTCGAGGCCGAAGGGCAGGCCGCCGGAATAGAAGCCGCCCGGCACCACCACGGCCGGCACACCCAGCATGTTCACCCAGCCCGTATCGGAATGCGGACCGTCACCCAATGGGCTGGGAGGTCCGGGCAGGGTCTCATCGGTCGGCGGCATCTGGCTCGCGGGATAGACGTAGCCATCGAGGTGCAGTCGATCGAGCGTCTCGAGATACATCGCGAGCGCACGGCGGCGCGGCTCGTGATAGTTGGCATCTGCCTGCGGATCGGTCTCGAAGTCGCGCTGCGTGATGATGCGGTCGGTGAACAGCGCATTGTCGGGCTCGGCACCGCTCAGCGGCGTACCGATGGCCCGCCCGAGCACGCGCTCGTAATCGGCAATCGAGTGGTATTCGGCGCCGCCGAAGTCGTGCAGGAAGCGCTCGGCGCCCTCGCGTACATAGGGGTAGGTGCCGATGCGCGTCGCGAGATGCACGAACTCATCCGGCAGCACATCGTCGGTCATGACGATGGTTGCGCCCGCCGCTTTCAGCTCCTCGAGGGCGCGCAGGAACTGCTCGCGGGTCACCGCCGCCAGCGGCACCGACTGGGCGCGCGCACGCTCGGCGGCCACGCTGTCGGGGATCTCGGCGGGGATGCCATGAAACGGCGTGCCGACGCCGTGCAGGATGAAGGCCGGCACGCCGAAGCGCTTGCCGCGCAGCGCATCCTTGCGCAGGTACTGCTCATAGGGACCCGGCTGGGCGCGGCTCGAGGACCCGGCCGTGCGCGCATCGAGCGGATCCTCGCCCTGCATCACCCCGAGCGCGAGCGCCGCATCGCTCACGGTGCGCGCGATGGGCCCGGTGTTGTCGAGCAGCCAGTCGAGCGGCGCGATGCCGGCGATGCTCACCAGGCCCCGGGTGGGAAACACGCCCACGACCGAGCTCGTGCCCGAGGGCATGCGAATCGAGTTGCCCGTATCGCTGCCATTTCCGAGCAGCGCCAGATTGGCGGTGACGGCCGTGACGGTGCCCCCCGAGGATCCGCCGGGCGAGTAGCGCACATCGTAGGCGTTGCCGGTGCGCCCGAAGGAGCTCGAGCGGTTGGTGTCGCTGTTGGCGAAATCCGGCATGTTGGTGTGACCCAGGATGACGGCGCCGGCCGCGCGCAGCCGCGCAACCACCGTGGCATCACGCGGGGCGCGCAGCTCGTGACCCGGAACGGTGAAGCCTTCCCACCCATCGGAGGTGACTTCGCCCGCGATGCTGGTGTTCTCCTTGATGACGATCGGCACGCCCCACAGCGGCCCCCGGCGCTCGGCGCCGCTGTCGCCGCTGCCGCCGGCGCTGGCGCCACCGCCGCCGCTCGAACGGGACTGCGCATCGAGCCGCGCCGCCTGCGCCAGGGCCTGGGCGCGCATCACGCTCTCGATCGGGCGATAGACCCCGTTGTAGCGATCGATGCGATCGAGATACCAGCTCACCACCTGGGTGACCGTGTAGCGATGCTCGCGGTAG
>Ga0181537_10001436_pt1 | contig 22058 bp, 21 predicted proteins | sample PEATcosm2014_Bin_39_FD_119765 | JGI IMG/M metagenome (GOLD analysis project Ga0181537, IMG submission 119765) | Peatland microbial communities from MTU Mesocosm Facility, Houghton, MI, USA - PEATcosm2014_Bin23_10_metaG | ecosystem: Environmental > Terrestrial > Soil > Wetlands > Peat | place... | reverse complement strand
TCGACGGATTTCGATGGCACGCTGTTCTCGGAGTTCGAGAACCCGCCCATCCCGATAGTGCTGCAGAGCATCATCGGCGACCTCCAGGCGCGCGGCGCGAAGTGGGTCATCAACACCGGCCGCGACCTCCCCTTCCTCCTCCACGGCCTGATGCGCCCGGACATCGCCATCCGCCCCGATTACGTCGTCATCGTCGAACGCGAAATCCACCGCCGCGAGGACTCCGGCTACGTCGGCCATGCGGATTGGAACGACGCCTGCCGCCGGTCCCACGAGGAATTGTTCGTCCAGGTCCGCAAAGACCTGCCCCGGCTCCTGAGCTGGGTCGGCGCCCGTTACGATGCCGAAATCTCCGAGGACGCCTATTCCCCGTTCTGCCTGACCGCCCTCAACAACACCGACGCCGAGGCCATCCACCAGTACATGGAGGAGTATTGCCGGGAAGTCCCCAACCTCAAGGTCATGCGCAACAACGTTTACGCCCGGTTTTGCCATGCCGATTACGACAAAGGAACCGCCCTCTCGGAGATAGCGCGCCTGCATAAAATAAGGCCCAAACACGTGTTTGCCGTCGGCGACCACCTCAACGATCTGCCCATGCTCGAACTCCGCCATGCCGCCTGTTTGGCCGCCCCGGCTAATGCTCTCGAAGTCGTCAAACAAGCCGTTCAGGCGCAAAACGGCTTCGTCAGCCGCCTTCCCAACGGCCTCGGCGTCGCCGACAGCCTTGAGTTTTACCTCGGTAAACAGGCCTCTTCGGGCGGTTAAGCCGTCCATGCAATAGAAGACGAAGCAACGAGTCGTTGCCCTTTCGCTCATCCTCGTTCGCGTCCCCGATTCGCCCCGGCGGCTAACCCTCATCCGGCCGTGCATAACCTTTGCTTATGACCAGCATGGTCACCCCCGCCGCTCGCGCAATCTATCGATGCAAGCCATTGATGAACAACATGATACTTATCCAGTTTAGCATTGCGCGATATATTCCGTAGTGTTACTGTGATGCTGCAATGATTGCCGCGTCACTGAAACCAGTTGGCGCGGCGGTTTTGCCTAACAGTACTAATATTTTGTTTACGAGAGACATAGAATGAGCGACTCAACCCTCACCGCCCAGACCGATGGCGCGACCCCCGGTGTTTCCAAAGTATCGGAGGCCGTAATCCGCATCGCCGGCAATTCCCAGGACGGCATCCAGGCCATCGGCGGGTTCCTGGCCCGGCTGGCCGGCCGCAGCGAGCAGGAAGTCATGACCTTCATGACCATCCCCTCCACCATTTCCGGCGGCCCCTCCATCTTCCAGGTCCGCGTCGGCTCCGGGGAAGTCCTCAGCGCCGGTGATGACGCCGACGTTCTCCTCGCCTTTTACCAGCATTCCTACGAAGACCACATCACTTCCCTCAAAAAGGGCGGCATCGTTCTTTATGATTCCGACCATGTTGAGCCCAAGGCCGAATGGCAAAAGCTCTACCGCCATGTCGGCGTGCCCATCTCCGGCCTGACCGTGGAAGCCATCGGCGGCACCGCCAAGGACAAGGGCAAAAACATCTATGCCCTCGGTTTGATCGCCAAGATGTTCGATCTGGATATCGCCAAGCTCGAAAAACTCATCGGCGAACGCTTCACCGGCAAGGACACCAGCATTTTGAAGAACGCCCTCTCGGCCTTCCACGCCGGCTACAGCCATTCGCTCGGCGGCCTGCTCGAAACCTTCCGGTTCGTGGAAAGCCAGAAGAAGGACGGCACCCAGGTCGTCATGAACGGCAACGAGGCGCTCGGTTACGGCCTGCTCGCCGCCGGCGTGCGTTTCGGCGCGGGCTATCCCATTACGCCCTGGTCGGACATCATGGAATTGCTCCGCCGCGAACTGCCCAAATATGGCGGCAGCTTCATTCAATCCGAGGACGAAATCGCCGCCATTTCCATGGCCATCGGCGCCGGTTACGCCGGCAAGATTGCCGTCACCGGCTCCAGCGGGCCCGGCATTTCCCTCAAGACCGAGGCCCTTGGCTGGGCCGTCATGGCCGAAATCCCCCTCATCATCGTTGACGTCCAGCGCGGCGGGCCCTCGACCGGCATGCCCACCAATGTCGAGCAATCGGATCTCAATATCGCCTGCTTCGGCGGCCACGGGGATGCCCCGCGCGTCGTCATCGCCCCGGCCAACGTCGAGGACTGCTTCTACACGGCCATTGAAGCCGTCAACATCGCCCGCCAATACAGCGTCCCCGTCATCATCCTTTCCGACCAAGCCATCGCGACGCGCATCGAGGCTTTCCCCGAGCCGAACCTCGAGAAGGTTTGCCAGGATATTTCCCCCGATCTCACCCCCGTCCCGAGCCACAAACCGTACGATCTTTCCGTCACCAGCGGCGTCACCCAGCACGTCGTCCCCGGCACGCGCATCACGAATGGTGTCTACCCCATTGCCACCGGCCTGGAGCACGATGAAATGGGCCACCCCACCGGCTCGCCGCGTTTGCACCTCCAAATGAGCGCCAAGCGCCGCAAAAAATTGCAGACCCTCGCCGCGACGCTTCCCACGCCAACCGTTTATGGGCCGTCCGAGGGCAATGTCCTCCTCGTCGGCTGGGGTTCCACCCAGGGCCCCATCAAGGAAGCCGTGGACCGCGCCCGCGCCGCCGGCGACAGCGTGTCGTCCCTCCACATCCGCCACATCAGCCCGCTGCCGAACGGCCTCGACAACATTTTCTCGGGTTTCAACCACATCCTGGTCGTCGAAATGAACGACGAAGGCATCTACGGCTTCGGCCAGCTTGCCGGGCTCCTGCGCGCGCGGTACGGCGACGCCAAAATCAGGGGCATCAACAAGGCCGACGGCCTCACCTTCAAGGTCCGCGAAATCATCGAGCGGGCCAACGCCAGCGTCAGCGCCGGCATGCGCAAGCTTTAATCAAAATACAAATCGCATCATATGAGTTCTACTCTGACCGACATTCCCCCGCGCGGCGGCAACATCACGGCTGTCCCGGCGGTGCCCGGCACCGACCGCAAGGGCCTCACCAAGAAGGAACTTTCCGCCGACCACCCCACGTGGTGTCCCGGCTGCGGAGATTTCTCCGTCCTCGCCCTCTATTTCAAGCTCATCGAGAAGCGCAAGCTGTTGCATGAAAAAATCACCACCGTGGCGGGCATCGGCTGCTCCAGCCGGTTCCCCTATTTCGTCCAGGCCCACGGCGCCCATTACATTCACGGCCGCGCGCTGCCCTTCGCCAGCGGCGTCTCCCTCAGCCGGCCCGACCTGCATGTTTTCGTGTTCGGCGGTGATGGCGACGCCTTTTCCATCGGCGGCAATCATTTCAACCATACCGCGCGCAAAAACGTCAAGCTGACCTACGTCGTCATGGACAACTGGGTCTACGGCCTCACCAAGAAACAGACCTCGCCCACCTCGCCCATCGGGTTCAAGAGCAAGACCGACGTCACCGGCGCGCTGGACCAGCCCATCAACCCCATGAAGCAGGCCATCGCCGCGGGCGCCACCTTCGTGGCCCGCACCACGCACAGCAACCCCAACCACGTCCTCCAGATGATGGAAGCCGCGATGGATCACGACGGCTTCAGCTTCGTCGAATGCCTGAGCGAATGCGTCGAGTTTTACGAGGGCGCGTTTGACGCCTCCAATCCCCGCAAAGGCGGCGTGTTCAACGTCGTTCCGGCCACCCACGATGTCACCGACGAAGTCGCCGCCTACAAACTCTCCGGCGAACCGTTTCCGGGCTACTTCGGCGTATTTTACAACATCAACCGCGCCACCAAGAACGCGAACGAGGCCAAGATCATCGCCGCCGGCCGCGAAAAAGTGAAGGGCCTCAAGGACTGGCAGATTTTGCAGGGCTCCTTCGACAAGTTGAAATAATTCGTTCAGCCAGGCGTTTCGGCTGGATGCAGATTCATGGGTGGAACGGGCGACTCGCCCGTCCCGGTCGGCGACCCGCCGACCGGAGTTTCAAAGCGACATTCAGCCGTCCCTTCGGGACAAACTCCGGGATAATCCGCGCATTGACGCACCGGCATTCTTGCGCGAAAATCGCGGTTGTTGAAGCACTGGAACCGAAGCCGCCATGCCCATTTACGAATATGCCTGTCCGACATGCCGCGTCGTGTTCAATTTTCTTTCCCGGCGCATTGACCCCGCGCATCTGCCCGTGTGTCCCAAGTGCGGCAATAAAAAAATGGTCAAGCAAATGAGCGGCTTTGCCGCGCTCCGGGGCGGCCGGAATTCCGCCGCTCCCGACGGGTCCGCCGCCGATGCCGGCGCTCCCGTGCCGGACATGGACGACCCGCGCATGGAACGCGCCATGAGCGAGATGGCGCGCGACATGGAGCATCTCGACGAAAACAACCCCAGACACCTCGCCCACATGATGCGCAAGATGAAGGACCTCATGCCGCCCGGCAGCGTTCCCGGCGGGATGGACACCGCCATCAAACGCCTTGAAGCCGGCGAGGACCCCGAGAAAATCGAGGCGGACATGGGCGACGTCTTCGGCGATATGATGGGCGGCGCGGAGGGCGCGGGCGGCGGCGGCGCGGGCGGTTATTCCCGTGACGCCGGTTTGTACGATTATTGATCATCGCCGGAACGCCAGCCATGACCCTCCAGGAAATTCTCGAAACCGTCCGCCGCGTCGAGATCCGCACCAACCGCCTCGTCAACGACATGATGGTCGGCGCTTATCTCAGCCGCTTCAAGGGGCGCGGCATGGACTTCGAGGAGTTGCGCGAATACAACCCCGGCGACGACGTCCGCGACATCGATTGGAACGTCACCAACCGCATGGGCCGGCCGTTCGTGAAGCGGTTCCGCGAGGAGCGCGAGCTGGGCGTCATCCTCGTCGTGGACATTTCCGCCTCCGGCGCCTTCGGTTCCACGCGCCGCAGCAAGTGCGAATCCGCCGTGGAAATCGCCACCACCCTCGCCTCCGCCGCCGCCCGCAGCAGCGACAAGGTCGGCCTGCTGCTCTTCACCGACCGCGTCGAACTTTTCCTCCCGCCGCGCAAGGGCCGCCGCCACATTTTGCGCATCGTCAAGGAAATGCTCTTCTTCCGGCCCAAATCCCGGGGCACCAACATCCCCGCCGCGCTGACCTTCCTCAACCACGTCGTCCGCCGCCGCTCCATCGTTTTTTTGTTCACTGACTTTTTGCACAGCTTCGACGCCGGCGCGCGCGGCCTCCGCGCCGGACGCGACGTCTTCCAGGAAATCGGCATGACCAATGCCCGGCACGACCTCGTTTGCGTGCATCTGCATGATCCCCGCGAGTCGTCCCTGCCCAACGTCGGGCTGTTGACCATCGAGGACGCCGAAACCGGCGAACTCCTCGAACTCGACTCCGTCCGCGCCTCCGTGCGCCAGAAATACGCCGAAACCAACTCCGAACGCCTCGCGGAACTCGACCGCGAAATGCGCCAGGCCGGCGTTGACACCCTGCGCTTCACCACCGGCGAACCTTTCGCCCAGACCCTGCAAAGCTTCTTCGAAACCCGCCGCGGCCGGAGGCGGGGATGAACCTTGCCGTTCGAGATTGGACGCCCGGCCGCGACTTTTCCGTCCGGAAGGGGAGCGCACGCGATTGCCACTCCGGAAGGAGCGCATGCAGTGGTCCGCGCCCTCGCCGGCCACAGAGATTCAGCCAACTGCGTCGTGATGGAGTTGGTCGTTTTGCCCTTCAGGCAGCCATTTGGGTCGGCTTTCTTCCCCGCATCGCCTTCGCCCAGGACGAACTGCCTCCGCTTCAACCGCCGCACGGGGAGCTGCCCCCGACCTTCTGGGAACTCCACGGCTGGGCCGTCATGATTGCCGCGCTCGCGGCGCTGGTCCTTTTGGTTCTGATCATTTTGGCGTTGCGTCGTCCCAAGGCTGCCGTCGTCATCCCGCCGGATGTCCTCGCGCGGCGCGCGTTGGAAGCCCTGCGCGGCCAGCCGGAAGACGGCGCGTTGCTCATGAAAGTCTCCGGCATCCTCCGCCGTTATGTCATCTTCGCCTGCGACCTGCCGCCCGGCGAACTGACCACCACCGAGCTTTGCGAGGCTGTCGCCGGCCGTCCCCAGTTCAGCCCCGACCTCTCGGCGGACATCGCCGTCTTTTTCCGTCAATGCGATGAGCGCAAATTTGCCCCCGCGCCGCCTGCTGCAAATCTCGGCGCGGTGGCCGTTGCGCTGGCGCTGCTTGAGAGGATTGAAACGCGCCGCCGCCAGGTTTCTGCCGCGGCACCGCCCCCGCTGTCGCCGCCCTTTCAAGAATCGGTCGCCGCCCCGCCGTCGTGATGTCGCACTTTCAATTTCAATATCCGTGGCTGCTGGCGCTGCTGGCGTTGCTGCCCTTTTATGCGTTCCTGCGCGGGCGCGCGGGCAAGCTCTCGGCATTGCGCTTTCCCAGCGCGGACCTGGCGCGTTCGGCGGGCGCCACGGCGCGCTCGGCCCCCGGTTCGCTGCTGGTCTTTCTGCGCCTCCTGACGGTTGGACTGTGCATCGTCGCGCTGGCCGGTCCGCGCTTTTCCAACGAACACACCGAGACCCAGGCCAGCGGCGTGGACATCATGCTCGTGCTCGACCTGTCCTGGTCCATGGAATCGCTCGACATGGGCGGGCACGATGAATCCGGCACGCGCTTCGGCATCGCCAGTTCGGTCATGGAGGATTTCGTCGGCCGCCGCCCCAACGACCGCATCGGCCTCATCGTTTTTTCCGGCGTCCCGTACCTCGCCAGCCCGCTCACGCTCAATCACGACTGGCTCATTGACACCCTGCACCACGTCCACATCGGCACCATTACCGAGCTCGGCACCGCCATCGGCGACGCCATCGCCTCGGCCGCCAAGCGCCTGCAGGCCATCAAGGACAGCAAGAGCCGCATCATCATCCTGCTCACCGACGGCGACAACAACAAGGGCGAGATCGATCCCGTGCCCGCGGCGCAGATTGCCGCCGCGGTCGGCGCAAAAATCTACACCATCGGCATCGGCATCGAAGAGGCGTGCCAGTTGCCGGCGTTCGATATTGACACCGGAAAACTGCGCCGCGATCCGGCCGGCAACATCATCCCCACACTCACCCTGCAGCCTGCGAACTACACCGTGCTCGGCGAGATGGCCCGGCTGTCGCACGGCCGCTTTTACCGCGCCACCAACCGGCGCGAATTGCAGAGCATCTACAACGAGATCGACCGGCTCGAAAAAACGGAGGTCAAGCTCCGCCGTTACACGACGTTCGTTCCCTTGTATCAATGGCCGCTGCTCGCCGGGTTTGCCCTGCTCGCCCTCGAACTGCTGCTGTCCAACACCCGTTACCGGCGCGTTCCCTGACATGGATTTTCGACATCCACATTTCGCCGAACCCGCCTGGCTCTGGCTGGCGCTGCTTGCGCCGGTGTGTGTCCTCCTGCTGCACCGTTACGCCGCCTTCGCGCGCGCGCGCCAGCTCGGCCGTTTCGCCGCGCCCGGCCTGCTCGCCGACCTGCTCCGCTCCCACAGCCCCGCCCGCCGGGCCTTCAAAAATCTCCTGCTCGTGGCCGGCATCGCCGCCATCGGCCTCGCCCTCGCGCGGCCGCAATGGGGCGAAACCACCGAAATCTCCCAGGCCCTCGGCGAGGACATCATCTTCGTGCTCGATTGCTCCAAGAGCATGCTCTCCACCGATGTCGCCCCCAACCGCATCGAGCGCGCCAAGTACGCCATCCTCGATTTCGTCCAGCAACACGGCCGCGGACGCGTGGGACTGGTGGCCTTCGCGGGCCAGGCGTTTCTCCAATGCCCGCTCACGTTTGACTACGACGCCTTCCACGACGCCCTGCTCGCCTGCGACGAAAGGACCATCCCCGTGCCCGGCACGGACATCGGCCGCGCGCTCGATACCGCCTTCCGTGCGATGGAAAAAAACGACCGCAGAAAAGTTGTCGTGCTCGTCACCGACGGCGAAGACCTGGCGAACTCCGGCGTCACCACCGCCCGGTCGCTGGCTGAAAAAGGGATTGTGGTTTATGCGGTGGGCGTCGGCACGGCGGCGGGCAGCCCCATTCACATCGTCAATGCCCAAGGCCTGCCGGATGTGATGCGGGACGCCGATGGCCAGGCGGTCATCAGCCGGCTGGATGAAACGACGCTGACCCAGATTGCGACGGCGACTCATGGCAGCTATCATCCGCTGGGCGCGTTGGGCGAGGGCCTTGACCAGGTGCGCCGGCTGGTGGAAAATAGCACCGATACAAACAGCGCGGCCACCGTGCGCAAGCTGGGCGTGGACCGGTTCCACCTCCCGATTGCGCTCGCGCTCGTGCTGCTCGTCGCCGAGTCCTTGATTGGCACCCGCCGCCGCACTGACATTTCATGACCGGTCCATTAATCAACCTCCCGGGTCGCGCAATGCCCAATTCCGGCGGGCGCGCCGTCGTCCTCGCCGCCCTCGCCGGCCTGTCGCTGCTTGCCGTCCTGCCCGCGCTTTGCGCCGGCAACGATTCGGACCGCGAACCCTCCGCCCGCGAACTTTACAACGACGGCGCGCACAAGCTGACCGAGGGCAGGCTTGGCGAGGCCGAGTCTTATCTGCAAAGCGCCGTCGCCAGCCAGGACGACCAGGTCCAGCCTGCCGCGCTCTACGACCTGGGCTTCACCCGCTTTCAGTTGGGCGTGAACGAACTTACGAACGCCCCGGAACCCCGCGCGCTCGAATCCCAATCCTCCTACGCCGGCCAAAGCGGCGCGAGCGCCCTTCATGAAATTGACGACGCGCTCGCCGGCAACGACCTGCAGGCCATGGTCGCCGCGTACCTGCGCGGACGCGGCGCGCGCAAGGAGTTGAAGAACGCCATCACGGCCGTGCAGCATGCGATGGACACCTACGGCATCGTGCTCGCGAAATGGCGGCGCGCCTCCGGCGATTTCCACAGCACGGTTGAATTGCAGCCGAAGGATTCGGACGCGCAAACCAACGCCGACCTCACCGACCGTTACATCGCCAAATTGGTGGACCGGTTTCAGATGATGATGTCGCGCCGGTCCGGCATGGAGCAGCAGCGCGAGGAATTGCGCAAAAAGATGGGCATGTTGAAGGGAAGATTTCCCGACCAAACCGGGCCGCCCATGCTCGGCGATGACGGCGACGACGATGAGGACGGCAAAACTCCGCCCCGGCAGCCCAAGGCGGGCGACGAGGAAGGCCCGGCGAAAAACGGCCAGGAAATCCAATTGACGCTCGAAGAGGCGCGGCGGTTGCTGGGCCTGCTCCAACTGGACACGGGCCGGCAATTGTACCTCAACAATCCGGGTGACGACGCCAAACCGCGGGACCCCAAGGCGCGCGACTGGTGAGGCCAACCCGATGAAATCGTTGCGACGAGCGTGGTGCCTGCTGGCGGGGTTGGCCGCGCTCTCGGTTATTTCCGCTCATGGCCAGCCCGGCGGTCCCCGCGCGCAGCCGGATCTCTTTGACATGATGGTGTCCTCCGCGTCGTCATTCGATATGGATTCGCCGGTGCAGGCGCAGGTGGAATTCGATCCGCCGGTCGCGTCGCCGGGAGGGAGCGTCCTCTACCGCGTTACTGTCAGCGCCCTGGACGAGTCGCTCGAAATACCCACAAACTTCGCGGTTCCTGATCGTTTGGAACTTCGCCTGGGCGGGCGCGGCCAAACTTATGTGCCCACGGCCGCGCGTAAAATCCTGCCGGAAACCACGGTCATCTTCCACGCCATCGCGCCCAGCAACGGCACGTACACGATCCCGGCGTTCCAAGCCATGGCCTACGGCAAGCCCGTTCAAATCCCCGCCGCCACCCTCACCGTCTCGGCGGATGGCTCGCCCGCGCCCCGGTCGCCCGCCTTGCTCCTCAACCCGCCCGCCGGCGATGTCTATGTCGGCGAAACGTTCGGCCTCTCGCTTGCGCTTCCCCGCGCCGCGGACAATTCGGCGCTCGGGATGACCGATCCGCGCATCACCGGCGATTTTATTTTTTCGGAGACGGTGCCCGTTTCCGTCCGGCAGGAAGGCATTCAGGTCAACGGCCAGACGTTACAGGCTTTTCTCGCCGAGGTCACGATCACGCCGCTGCGCGAAGGGCCCCGGCAACTCATCGGCCAGGCCTTCTGCGTCGGCATGCATCCGATTCCCGGCCAACCCGGCGCGGCGCACATTGTAAACGAACTCGTGGATTCCGCGCCCGTGACGCTCGCGGTCAAGCCGTTGCCCGCGGAAGGCCGCCTCCCCGGTTTCACCGGCGGCGTCGGGCAGTTTACGATCGATCCTCCGGAACTCTCGGCCGCTTCCATCCGCGCCGGCGAACCCGTCGTCCTGACCGTCACCATTCGCAGCGCGGGTGAAATCGGCCGCGTGCCGCCCCCGCCGGCGCCGATTGCCCGCGGCTGGCAGACGTTCCCGCCGGTCGCCGAAAATCCGCCCTCGGAAAATCCGCAGCCGCGCAGCTACGAGAGTTTCAACTACACTTTTATTCCGATGAGTCCTGAGTTCAAATCCACGCCCGCGATTCCATTCAGTTACTTCGACCCCGCGCTGAAAACCTACGTTGACCTCACGATTCCGCCCGTTCCAATCACGGTGGCGCCCGGACCGGTCTCGGTGGCGCAAGCACCCCTGCCAAACGCTCCGCGGCCGGAAAATGACGATTCATCCGCCGACGAAAAAGAACTGGTGCTCGCAGGTTTGACCGCCGCGCCCGGCCCGGCGGCGGCCACGCTCGCGCCGTTGCAACAGCGCTGGTGGTTTTATGCCATGCAACTCGCGCCCGCCGTTGCGCTGGGCGGATTGTGGGCCTGGGACCGGCGGCGCCGCCATTTGCGCGAGCACCCGGAAATCCTCCGCAAACGCCGCGCGCGACGCGGCCTGCGCCGTCAACTCCGCCTCGCCCGGCGCGCCGCCGCATCCCAGGATGCCGCGGGTTTTGCCCGGGGCGCGGCCGAGGCCCTGCGCGAAGCCTGCGCCCCGCGCGGCGCGGCCAATCCCGCCGCGCTGGTTTGCGCGGATGTGTTGCAGGAATTGCCCGCCGCCGAACAACAGGGCCGCGCCGGTGAAATCGTGCGCCGGCTTTTTGCGGCGGCGGACGCCTTGCGCTTCGGCGGCGTGGCCGCAGATGGCTCCGGCCTGCTGTCCCTTCAGCCCGAGCTGGAACAGTTGCTGGAACAATTGAAAACAAGATTGTGACCCGGAACCGAACAATTTCATCCGCAGCACGCGCCCTCCTCATGTGGGCAGTGCTCATCGCGCCCAAGCTGCTCATCGTGTTCGCCGCGCTCCAATGCCGGGCGGACGCGGCGACGACTTCGGATTTGTTCCATCGCGGTTCGGATGAATACGCCGCCGGCAATTATCAATCGGCCGCGGAATTGTTCCGCGCCGCGTCGTCCCCGCCCGCCGCCGGGACGCTTTACAATCTCGGCGACGCCGAGTGGCGCTGCGACCGGCCCGGCCCGGCGATTCTCGCGTGGGAACAGGCGCAGTGGCTCAATCCGTTCAATCGAAACGCCGCCGCCAACCTGCGTTATGCGCGCCGTGTCCGGCAGCTCGACGCGCCGGAACTCGCCTGGTACGAGATCTGTTCAACCTGGCTGCCGGTGAACTGGTGGGCCTGGCTGGCATGCGCCAGCCTCTGGCTCGCCGTCGCCTTGGTGATGCTGCCGGGAATTCTCGGCTGGCGCAAAAACGGCTGGCAACAGGGCCTCGCCGCCGCGAGCTTCGCGGTATTTCTGCTGACCATTCCGACGTTTGCCGGCGTTCACACGCGTTCCAAGCTGGGCATCATCCTGCCGAAGAACGCGCCGCTGCGGCTCACGCCGACCGCGGACGCCCAGGAATTGACCCGGCTCGCGGAGGGCGAGGCCGTGCGGCTGGAACGAACCCGCGGCGCTTATATTTTTGTCCGCACCGGCAACGCCGCCGGCTGGATCGAGCGCAGCCAATTCGGACTGATTTCGCAATAGGCGCCGCCGACCGCCTAATTCATGTCCGTATTGCTGACGAACGCAATTTTTTTGCTGTCGGGCGACCACGAAGGAACGTTCATCGAACCCTGCCCGCCGTAGATGTATGCAATCACCTTCGGCTGGCCGCCCGCCACCGGCATGAGCCGCAGGTAGCATTGCTTGTAATAGGGATGGTCCTTCGGATCGATGTCCTTCGGAAAACTGATGAACACGATCCATTTGCCGTCGGGTGAAATGTGCGGGAACCAGTTGTTGTCCTCGTCATTGGTCACCTGTTCCTGCTTTTTGCCGTTCGCGCGCATCCGCCAGATCTGCATTTTTCCGCTCCGGCTTGAATTGAAGTAGATGTATTTTCCGTCCGGCGAATATTCCGGGCCGTCGTTCAAGCCCTCGGAGTCGGTCAACCGCGTCTCCTTGCCGCCCTTCGTGGAAATCTTGTAAATGTCATACTTGCCGTTCCGGCCGCCGGTGAAGACGAGGTGCTTTCCATCCGGCGACCAGCCGTGCAAATAGGAAGGCGTCGCCGCCGTGATTTGTTTCGGCGTTCCGCCGCCCGACGGCAGAATGAACACCGCCGACTGCCCCCCGTGAGCCGCGCTCTGGTCGCTGATGCCCAGCATCGTCCCGTCAAACGAAAGCACGTGGTCGTTGTTGTTCTTGGTCGCCGAGCCGGTGTCAATGAGCGTCCCCTGTTTCGTCGCCGGATCAAAGTGAACCAGCCGGCCCCAGCCCTCCGCGCGGCCGCTGATGTTGTAGATCAATGCGCTGCCGTCGCGGGTCCAGTTCGGGGCCTCGAATGGCTGCGCGGAACTGTGGATCATTTCCAGTTTCCCGCTCTGCACGTCCAGAATTTCCAGGACGCAGCCGATGTAATCCTTGTACGGCACGAAATTGGCCTTCGCCGGACGGATGATCCGCACGTCATGAAAAATGACCTCCTCCTTGACCTTGGGATTGTGCGAGCAGATGAATAAACCGGCAAACACATCGTCGGGCAGCGTGGTGCCCGAGTAATTCGTGCTGATGAACATTTCCCCGTTGCGCGCCGCGGAAAAGATAAAATTCGTCCCGCGCCGCTCGAACTGGATGATGTCCGCGCTGGTGATGGGCAGCACCAGCTGCGCGGTTTTGGCGCCCGTGTCCGGCCGGTACTGCAGCGAGGTCAGCCCGACGCCGTGCTCCACCGCGTCCACGTAGGCGGCGTTCGAATCCAGGCTGGCGCGCGCCATCCAGCCCACCTTGCGGTGCTCCTCGACGCCTTTGCCGACAAATTCCACCCGCGTACGCAGGATGAAATCGCCGCTCATCTTTTTCCAAAGAAAATGAAATTGATCGTTCGTGCTCCACATGTTGATGCCGCCGCCGGTCAGCGTGTAGGTCTGGGCGGCCGGATCGTAACTGGCCGAGCCGGCGATGTCCGGCGAGCCGATGTCGCCGTGGCCGTCAAATTGGCCGAGCGGATTGTCTTGTGAGAAAGCGCGGGCGCCGGAGGCGAGCAAAGCAGACATAACAATGCAGCGGATTATGGTTAATTGAATCTTCATACGATGACATGATTGGAACGCGGGTGCAATCATGCGATATTCCCGCCTGATTGTCCATCAGGGCGTGAATCAACGGGGCTCGTGCGCGCCGGCCCGGACAGTGCACATCGCGCGGTTCAGGAAGCCTTGATCTTTTCCGCGGCGGCCTTGCCGTCCAGCATCGCGTCTTCCATTCCGCCGTAATTCCATCCGCCCCAGCGGCCCGAGGTCAGGATGTTCTGCTTCGCCATCCATTCGCGCTTGTTTAAGAGCCTGTCTGAAGATTCCGAGTGGTCCTGTTTTCGGTCAGGCTCTAAAGCTTCAACCAGCGTCTGAGCGCGGCTTCCACTTCGCCAATGACGCGGGCATCAAACTTTCCGGGAGCTTTGCGGACGAATTCGGTGAACTTCACCGGCTGGATGCTCTGGACGTTGATGTAGCTTTGCTCCCGCAACCACGGCACGCGGGGCAAAGCGACTTCGTAGCGTGTGTCCTCAAATTGTTTGGTGATCAAAAGCACGCTGGCCAGCGCCAACCGGGCATCGGTTCGAGCCGCCAGGACGAGCGCATAACGCGGTTTGCCAACCATGCCCAGGTCAATGAACCAGACTTCCCCGGGTTGTGGGACCGTTGTCACGCTTAAAACTCATCCGCCAGCTTGTTGCGGCGGGCGGCGGGGCTCAAGACGTCATCTTCCGGGCTGTCCGCCTGGACTGGGAACGGGATGGCGCGGCGCTTGACGATCTGTTTGTAAAAAAGTTCCAATGCGGCCCGTGGTTTCAGTCCGATCTCTTCCAGGACGGCTTCCGCCTGGCGTTTCAGTTCGGGATCAATCCGGCTTTTGGCGATTGCGCTCATGTACCCATTGTGGCTCAAATGTGGCCTTTTGTCAAACGGCCTTAAAGTCAGTTAATGAGATGGTCACATCCCTGGCGCGGTTCAGGAAGCCTTGATCTTCTCCGCGGCGGCTTTGCCGTCCAGCATCGCATCTTCCATGCCGCCGTAATTCCACCCGCCCCAGCGGCCCGAGGTCAGGATGTTTTGTTTCGCGAGATAATCGATCACGAACCCGCGCGCCTGCTCGTAATTCTGGTCGAACACCACGTAGGCGTGCGGGATCTGGGCCAGTTCCATGAACAGAATTTCGTCCTCCTCGGACAGCACCTTCCCCCGCCGCAAATCGGCCAGCACGCGCTGCTTGAGTGTTTCCGGCTCCTTGAGCAGTTCCTCCACGCCGGACATTTCCACGTAGTAACTCCGGCAGCCCGCCGGCGCCGCGTCCGCGTGCACGGCGGAATACGACCCGGCGCGGTAGAAAACGTATTCGGGCTCGGGAAAATAGATCCAGTGGTAATGGCTCGCGACATCCCCCGGACCGCGCACGCCGATGTCAAAATAATGCACGGTGGTCGAGCGCAACTTCGCCGCCGCGGCGCGGACGTCCTCCGGCGCGTCCTCCAGGATGGAAATCAACTTCACCAGCGGCATGGTGTTCAGCAGGTGCTTGAAGCGCACCGTCTCCCCGTTGGAAAGCGCGGCGGTGCGCTTCCCGAGGTTCACGCTTTTCACGTCGGTCTGGTACAGCGGCGGGTGCTTGATGGTCTCCGCAAACGCGCGCGGCAGCGCACCGATGCCGCCCTTCCGCGGATAAACGAACTTCGCGTTGTAGCCCAGCGATTCCTTCGAAAAGCCCAGCGCGCCGCGCATGACGTCCTCGGTCGAGGGCCGCGGAATGAACCGTTCCGCATAGGCCGGCATCATCTCGGTGAGCTTCACCCCCATCAGCTTCTGGTTGTACGGCACCATGAAATGTTTGGCGATGCCCTCGCCGAACGTCCGGAGAATCCATTCATGGAAATTGGCGGGCGGTCCGGCCGGCGGTTTCAGCCCGAAATCCTCCGGGTGCTTGGCCTTGAGCAAGCCGACGAGGCATTCCAGCACGATTTCCCGCGGCAATCCGTACGTGTTTGCCTGAAACGGATACAGCGTGAATGCGCCGTGCGAAAAGATGACCGCCTTGCGCTCGTATTCCACCAGGCCGCCGGGGAGCAGCCGGTTCACCAGTTCTTTCATGCCGGCATTGCGCAGGTGCAGCCAGTGACCGGTGCCGTCGCACATGAATCCATTGTGGCGGATGCGCGTGCGGACGATGCCGCCCGGCTCAGACTCGCGCTCGACCAGCAGATAATCCCCGCCGAGATGCCAGGCGCACGACAGGCCCGTCAAACCGGCCCCGATGATAACCACGGAATGTTCTTGCATAAGGAGACGGCTAAAAACCGGGTTCCGCGCCGGCCTTCGTGCCGCGGGCGCGGTGTTGGGTGAGGACGGGAATCATGCCGGTTCGGCGAAATGAAAACTTAATCCGCGCCCACCGTCAATAGCGCCCCCGCCAAAGCGCGGTCGGCCGGCCGACGTGATGCACAACGCGCTTTTCCGGGCTGGCCATGGTGTAGAGCGAATAATCGAACGGCTTCTGGAAATAATCGCCGCCCATTACCATGCGAAAACGGTGGTAATAAATGATGGCGGGCTCCAAGCGGTTGACCCACGGCGGGACCATGCGATCCTTTTCATCCCGCTCGCGGAGGGCGTTCGGCTTGAGGTTCATGTTGTCGCCGGTTTCGGTGAAGATCGAAGTAAACCGGCGCAGCACGCCCATGCGAATGCCACGGTTGACCAGTTCCAGGAGCCAAAACATGTCGCCAAGGTCACGCCAGCGTGTGTCGAAGTAAAGTCCAAAATCCTCCAGCACGCGCCGCCGGATGAAAATGGAACACGTCAGGGCGTTAAACCGGTACCAGATGTGGTGCTTGAGCGGAACCATCGAGCGCCGCTGGCAGACAAACTCCCCTTCGTGGTCCGCCACCACTGTGTCAGTCAGGACCACATCAATCAGCGGATGCGCCGCAAAATATTCGTACACCGAAGCCAGCGCGCCGGGCAGATATTGCTCGTCGCAATTCAGGTAGGCCAGGATTTCCCCCTGTGCGCGCCGGTAACCGCGGTTCACGGCGTCGTACATCCCCTTGTCCTTCTCGATGAAGGCCCGCACGCGGCGCTCCTGCGGCAGCCAGTCCTGCGTGCCGTCGTCCGAACAGGAATCCTGGACGATATGCTCGAAGGTTGCGCCCTGCTGGTCGGCGACGGAGGCAATGCACAACCGGAGCCAGGCCGAGTTCCGGAAACTGGGGGTGACGATGGAAAAATTCACCGGGTCGTAGGCGGACTTGAGGCCGGCAGCGGGAAGGCGGGCGAGTGCGCCGCACGGTCCGCGGATTCAATGCTGCGAAAGGCCTCGGCCAGGCCGGCGAGGTATTGTTCCAGCGTGAAATGGCGAAGAAACAGGTCGCGAACGGTTTCCGACGCTTCCTCCGTGATGCTGCCGATCAGCGCGACGGTGATTTGATCCGGGGAACAGATGTCCACCAGGCCCAGGTTGCCCGACGGCAACAGCTCGGGAAGCGAACGCCAGCGCGTGGTGATGATGGGCAGCCCAAAGGCCATGGCCTCAATCAAATTCACCGGCTGGTTTTCGTTTTGATAATACGTCGGGAAACAAAAGAGGTCCGCCTCGCGCAGGGCCCTGTCCTTCTCGGCGCCCGCGACAAACCCCAGGTAACGGATGCACTTCGCCCCCGCCTCCGACGATGCGATCCGGTCGAATTCGTCTTTTTCCGCGTCGTTCACGAAATTGCCGGCGATCGTGAGTTCAATTTGAAACCGCCCACCGACGGCAAGTTGCTCGTTGGCCAGCAGCACGGCGGTGATGCAATCGAACAAGCCTTTCTCGCGGGTGCAATGCGCCAGGTAAAGGACTTTGAAAACCTCCGGCTTGCCGCCGGCCTTCTCCAGGTCCGCCGCGTCAAGCTCCACGCCGGCGGCGATTTTCTTGCGGGCGGCCAGGCGCGCCCGGCGACGCGGGAGAATATCGCGCTCAAATGAGGGGCACGGATCCGGGATGCCGTTGCTGACCACCCGGAGCCGTTGGGGGAAGAGTTTCTCCGCGTCGGCGCGATTGTATTTGGAAAGCACGATGCTGAGGTCCACGTCTCTCAAGCGGTTGTAGGTGAAGGCCCTGGAACGGAATTGCATGTTGGTTTCCAGCCATTTCGCCAGGCCGGCGGCGTGCCAGTGGAGGATGACGCGCTTGAAAAACGGGCGGCAGAGAAACATCACGATCCAGTCCCGGTAAAGCGCGGAATGCTTGCCGGGAGCGGGTATGTAGTAAAACGTGGTCACACCATACCGGAACCGGCACCAAATGGCCTGGAAACAATAAAGAAACAGCAGGAACAGCTTGCTAAGCCGGAAATCGCCGATATCTTCCAACTCCTTGGAAACACGGGCGTTGACGTGGTAACAAGTGACGCCGAGGCTGTTCCCCGTGCCTCCATCGGCAGGATGCCCCCGCTGATCGCCGCCGAACCCGTCAAGCATCAGCCGGACCATGTAGCTCTGTCCATGATGCGGCGGCGGTGTGTGCGCAAAAACAAGCAGTTTCATCAGACGGGGCCTGAGCGGATGTTTTACTGCAACAGCGGTGTCGCTGTTCTGTTGAGGCAGATACAATAACCCGGATGAAGACAAAAGGGAAGCAAATTCTGGCGCGGGAACCATCCGTAAAAGTCCCTAGAGGCTCGCGAACCAGTCAACCATCTTGCTTTTTTTGGCCGGCCGGGATAAGGTCGACGCCGTGAATTTCCAGTTGAACAGCGGCGAACGGCGGGGCGTGGGCGGTCGGAAAGATTTGCCCGCATGAGCGAAGTCACCCTGCTGGGAACGCCGCTGATGGCGACCACTTACAGCGACTTGGGGGATAAATGCCTGGAATGGGCGCGCGGGCCGAGCTGCGTGGCGCTGGAATTCGCCAACACCCAGATCGTCACCATGCGCCGGCACGAGCCGGCTTTCCGCGAAATGACGCGCGGTTACGATCATTTTGCGCCCGACGGCATGCCGTTGATCTGGTGCATGAACCGCGCGGGCGCGGGCCTGAAGGACCGCGTCTATGGCCCCACGTTCATGCGCGAGTTCCTCACGCGCGCCCCGGCCGGATCGACCCATTATCTGCTCGGCGGAACGGAAGAATGCGGCGTGCGCCTTCGGGAGGTGTTCCTGAAACTCAATCCCGGTCTCCGGTTCGTGGGGTCGTTTCATGGCCGCTGCGGCGCGGACGGCATCCTGTTGGACGGCGCGGACGAGACGGTGACGGCGGAACTGAACCGGCTCTCGCCGGATTTCATCTGGCTGTGCTTCGGCGCGCCCAAACAGCAGACCTGGATGATGCGCCACAAGCCCCTGATCCGGCGCGGAGTGATGATGACCGTCGGGTTTGCCTTTGATGTCAACGCGGGCACGAAGCCCGACGCGCCGGCGTGGATGCAGCGCCTGGCGTTGACGTGGCTGTTTCGAATCTGGTCGGAACCCCGGCGCCTTGGCCCGCGCTACTTGAAATACAATCTCCTCTTCCTCTGGTACCTGGCGTGGGACGGCCTGCGGGGCCGGGCCTTCAGGCCAGCGTCTTCGCAAGCTGGTTCAGCCGCACAACCGATTCGTTGATCCGCCGCGCGCGTTCGGCCACTTTCTCGGGCGGGGCCTGCCCGGTCTCGCGCAACATCTCGGCGGTAAGACCGAGGATGCCGTCCAGCGGGCCGGTGATTTCGCGCGCGAAGAGATGGTCCACGCCCTTGCGCAGTTTCTCGGCGTGCTTGAAGAATTCGCACTTCAACTCCGTCTGCCGCGCCAGCCGCGTGGTGACGGCTTCGAGCAGTTCCTCCGGCGTGAAGGGCTTGGTCAGATAATCGTCCGCGCCCGAAACCATCCCGCGGCGGAGGTCGCTCTTGTCCATGGCCGCGGTCAGAAAGATGAAGGGAATGTTCGCGATGGCCGGGTTGTCGCGGATGGCCATGAGGGTCTTGAAGCCGTCCATCTCCGGCATGCGCACATCGCAAATGATCAGGTCGGGCGCGTCCGCCAGCGCCATTTCGATGCCGCTCCGGCCGTTCCGGGCCTCGCGCGTGCCAAAGCCGAAATGTTGCAGCGTCTTGACGACCGCGTCCCTCACGTCATCCACATCATCAATCACCAGCACGTTATGCATAATAAATTCCACCCGGCGGCGCATCAAAGCGTCCGGTTGATACCTATCACGAAGCGTGCCAATCCATCCCCGTCCGAGAACCGGCGCGGCAAGAAACCGGGCGTCGACAGCATTGCCCGCATAACGAACTTTCCTGCCTCACACTGGGACTGGATGCGGGCGGTTCCCGGGCTCCATCGCGCGCCGTGCGCAGCGCCCCGGAAATTTTTGCCTCGAGGGCGAAGATTAAAATGTTTGTGAAATTATTTTAATCATCCCGTCCTGTACCGTTTTTGGCGGACACGGGACGAACTCCAAACACACACACGCGTTGCTCAACCCACCCAGCCCGCCGACGCGCCGATGCGCGTCGCGCCCGCGTTGACCAGCGCCTGCGCGGTTTGCGCGTCGCGAATATTGCCGGCGGCCTTGATGCCGAATTCCGCGCCGGCCTTTTCGCGCAGCAACGCCACGACCTCGATTTTCACGTCGGGAACATGCCAGTCGGTCGAGGTGACCACAAATTGCGCGCCGGAGTCGAGCGCCAGCTCGAGGGCCAGGAGCATTTCCTCGCGCGTCAGCAGGTGGGTTTCCAGCACCAGCCGGACCGCGCGTTCATCGGCGGCTTCCACGATGTCGCGCATCTCGCGCAGCACCAGGCGACGGTCGCCGTCCTTGAGCCGCCCGATATTGATGACCGCCTCGATTTCGTGTGCGCCCTGGTCCGCGGCAATCTCCGTCTCGTAACGCTTCGCGTCCGTGTCGCCCGCGCCCCAGGGAAATCCCACCAGCCCGATGACCCGCACTTCGCTCTCGTCCAGCAACGCGCGGGCCAGTTCCACCCGCGAGCCGTTCACGCAAACGCCGGCCCAGGAATGTTCCCGCGCCTCCGCGCAAAGCTTCTCGAGGTCGCCACGGGTCGCGTCCGCGGCAAGGAGCGCGCGCTCCATGCGCTTTGCCAACGGCACATCTTCCCCGGAACCAGGCATCACTTTGGCAGCAACTCCGCCACCAGCGACTTCTCTTCCTTGAGTTCGGCGACGGTGGCGTCGATTTTCACGCGGCTGAAGGCGTCAACCGCCAGCCCCTGCACAATCTCCAGTTTCTGGCCGGTGTTGCGCACGGGGAACGAGCAGATCAACCCCTTTTCGATGCCGTAGCTGCCGTCGGAGTGGAGGCAGACGCTGTGCCAGTCCCCGGCGGCGGTGGGATTTACGATGGAAGCCACGCTGTCCACGATGGCATTCGCCGCGCTGGCCGCGCTGGAGGCGCCGCGCGCCTTGATGATGGCCGCGCCGCGCTGCTGCACCGATGAGATAAAGTCGCCCTTCAGCCAGGCCTCGTCCTTGACGACTTCCGCCGCCGGCTTGCCGTTGATCTTCGCGTGGGTGAAGTCGGGATATTGCGTGGAGGAATGATTGCCCCAGATGGCCACGTTGCTCACCGCCGTCACGTCCACGCCCGATTTTTTGCCGAGCTGCGATTTCGCGCGGTTTTCGTCCAGGCGCGTCATGGCAAACCAGCGGTCGCGCGGAACTCCGGGCGCGTTGTTCATGGCGATGAGGCAGTTCGTGTTGCAGGGGTTGCCGACCACGTGAATACGCACGTCCTTGGCCGCGTTTTTCTCGATGGCCCGGCCCTGGCCGATGAAGATCTTGCCGTTGATGCCCAGCAAATCCTTGCGCTCCATTCCCTGCTTGCGCGGCACGCTGCCGACCAGCAGCGCCCAGTTCACGCCGCGGAAACCTTCGTCCAAGTTCGCGGTCGGCACGACGCCTTTCAACAAGGGAAAGGCGCAATCGTCCAATTCCATGACCACGCCGCTGAGCGCCGGCAGCACCGGCTCTATTTCGATCAAGTGCAGAATGACGGGCTGGTTGGGGCCGAACATGGCGCCGGAGGCGATGCGGAAGACCAGGGCATAACCGATTTGTCCGGCCGCGCCCGTGACGGCCACGCGAAGGGGAGTGTTGTTGTTCATATATGTAAAAAGGTTGTTGAATTATGCGCCCCGCCCGCAAATCTGCAAGCGCCGACCGTCACCTTAAAATGGCATTTAATGCCCAAAAATTGAATTGCGCCGCGCCGGGTTTTGGCAAAAAATCCCCGCATGGCTTCCGGCGGCGCCCAGCCCATTTTGCTGGCCGATGATGACGAAAACGATGTTTTCTTCATGGAGCGCGCCTTCGACCAGGCGCAGATCCCCAACCCGGTGCACCGGGTCAAGGACGGCGAGGAAGCCGTCGCCTATCTGAAAGGCGCGGGAAAGTTCACCGACCGCGAAAAATTTCCACTGCCGCAATTCCTGCTGCTGGACTTGAAAATGCCGCGCAAGAACGGCTTCGAAGTCCTGCAATGGGTGCGCCAGCAGCCCGGCTTGAAGCGCCTCCCGATCGTGGTCCTTACCTCCTCCCGCGAAGACCCCGATGTCAACCGCGCCTACGAACTCGGCGCCAACACCTATCTCGTCAAGCCCGTCCGGCCCGACAGCCTGGTCGAATTGGT
>Ga0181537_10001435_pt1 | contig 22062 bp, 19 predicted proteins | sample PEATcosm2014_Bin_39_FD_119765 | JGI IMG/M metagenome (GOLD analysis project Ga0181537, IMG submission 119765) | Peatland microbial communities from MTU Mesocosm Facility, Houghton, MI, USA - PEATcosm2014_Bin23_10_metaG | ecosystem: Environmental > Terrestrial > Soil > Wetlands > Peat | place... | reverse complement strand
GTGAGTTTTGCACGTGCCATGTCGCCCCCTTGATCTCGGTGGTTCGTGGAGTGCCGCAGGCACTGCACGAACCACCTTGCTCATCGAATGGTAGCTACAGATTTAGCTACAACTCAGCTACCTGCCTAGCTACAAGTGTAGCCCTGAGGCAGTGGGAGGTCGGCGGACAAATATGGCCGAATCAGCTAGAAACTCAAGGGTTTACTGCAATTTCTCCGGAACTCTCCGGATGCCCCTGGAACTCATTCGATGTTCTGCACCTGCTCGCGCATCTGTTCGATCAGCACTTTCATCTCTACGGCGATGCGCGTGGTCTCCAGATCCTGGGACTTGGAAGCGAGCGTGTTGGCTTCGCGGTTGAACTCCTGCAGCAGAAAATCCAGCCGGCGACCAGCGGCTTCCGGGGCGGCCAGCACGCGGCTGGTTTCTTCCAGGTGGCCGCCGAGGCGATCAAGTTCCTCGGCCACATCGAGTCGCTGCAGCAACAGGACGATTTCCTGCTCGAGCCGCTCGTGATTCAACTCGCCGCCCAACTCGCGCAACCGCTCTTCCAGGCGCGCGCGCACCCGCAGGTGAATTTCAGGCAATCGGGTGCGTACCTGATCCAGCAGCACACTCAGGGCCTGGCAGCGCTGTGCGATCAGTTCTGCAAGTCGCTGCCCTTCGCGCGCCCGCGCCGCCACCAGTTCGCTCACCGTCGCGGCGAACAGCTGGCGCACCGCGCCCAGCAGCGCCTCGTTGTCGCCCTGCTGCTCGCGCAGCACGCCAGGCCAGCGCAGCAGATCGAGCACGTTGATCTGGGCGGTGCCGGGGAGCGTCGCGGCGAGCTCGCGGGCGCGCGCGAGGAGCCCGGCCAGCGCCTCGGCATCGATATCAAGGCCCGCGGCGGCGGCGCCCGGAGCGCGGTGCTGGATGGTGCAATCGACCTTGCCCCGGCGCAGCTCGCGCGTCAGCGTCTGGCGCAGCTCCGATTCGAGCCCGCGACAGCTCTCGGGCAGGCGCAGCGAGGCCTCGAGGAATCGGTGGTTGACGCTGCGGATCTCGCACACCAGTACGCCCTCGGCCCCATTGAGCTCCTGGCGCGAGAAACCGGTCATGCTTGAAACCATAAGCGACCTGCCGATAGCAGAGATTCACGCACCTGAATAAGTCACAGGCGCCCGTATCCGGGCTGACTTAGTGTTCTGCGTGGTGATATAAGACGCCGCAAGTTTAACCGAATGATCTGGAGCTCGCTTGCGGGTCGAACACGCACAAGTCTCTCTGCTCGGCGCGCGCGAGACCAATCAGGATCGCGTCTCCGTGGTGGTCGCCGAGCAGGCAGCTTTGCTGATTGCCTGCGATGGCATGGGCGGCCATGCCGAGGGCGAGCGCGCCGCGGTGCTGGCGCAGGCGCTGCTGACCGAGCGCTTCAATCAATCGACGCAGCCCTTGTTTGATCCGCTCGGCTTCCTGCATCTGGTTCTCGGTGCCGCGCACCAAAAGGTGGTCGCGACGGGTACCGGCATGCCGCTTGAGACCCGGCCGCGCGCGACCTGCGCCGTGTGCCTGGTGCAGCAGCGTTCGGCCTACTGGGCGCACGTGGGCGACAGCCGCGTCTATCATCTGCGCCGCGGGCGGGTGCTGGCACGCACGCGCGATCACAGCCACGTCGAGGTGCTGGTGCGTGAAGGCGTGATCTCGCCGGATCAGCTGCAGACGCACCCGATGCGTAACTTCGTCGAGTCGTGCCTGGGGGGTGAGGCGCTGGTGCCTGAGATGAGCCTCAGTCGCCGCCAGCCCCTGCAATCCGGCGATGTGCTGCTGGTATGCACGGATGGCCTGTGGGCCAGTCTGGATGATGCGAGCATTGCCGCGGCCTTTGCGGCCCCCGATACCGTGCTGTTCGAGGCCCTGAAGCGCCTGAGCGAACGCGCCGTGGCCCACGGCGGCGCCGGCAGCGACAATACTTCTTCGGCCGTCCTGCGTTTTCTGGAGTAAGAGCACATGTCCCAGCGTCCTGATGGCCGCGCCGCTGACGCGCTGCGCGCGGTCCGCTTTACCCGTCGCTACACCGAGCACCCGGAGGGCTCGGTCCTGGTCGAGTTCGGCCAGACGCGCGTGCTGTGCACGGCAAGTATTGAGGATGGGGTGCCCGGGTTCCTGCGTGGCAAAGGCCAGGGCTGGATCACCGCCGAGTACGGCATGTTGCCGCGCGCTACGCACACGCGCTCGGCGCGTGAGGCGGCGCGCGGCAAGCAGACCGGTCGCACGCAGGAGATCCAGCGCCTGATCGGCCGCTCGCTGCGGGCAGTGGTAGACCTGGCCGCGCTCGGGGAGCGCACGGTAACGCTCGATTGTGATGTGTTGCAGGCCGATGGCGGCACGCGCACCGCCGCGATCACCGGCGCCTATGTCGCACTCGCCGATGCCTGCGAGACGCTGCGCACGCGGCGCGTGCTCAATGCCAGTCCGCTGCACGGGCAGGTCGCCGCCGTGTCGGTCGGCATCGTCGGTGGCGTGCCCGTGCTCGATCTGAACTACAGCGAGGACTCGGAGGCCGAGACTGACATGAATGTGGTGATGAACAACGCCGGTGGCTTCATCGAGGTGCAGGGCACCGCTGAAGGCCATGCGTTTCGCCGCCACGAGCTCGATGCCCTGCTGAACCTCGCCGCCACCGGGATCGGCGAGTTGTGCGCGCTGCAGTCCCAGGTGCTCGCCAGCTGAGTTGCCCCGTGGCGCCGATGAGGATCGTTCTGGCGAGCGCCAACCCCGGCAAGCAACGTGAGTTTGCCGCGCTGCTCGCCCCATGCGGCATCGAGCTGCTGCTGCAGAGCGCCTTTGGTATCGAGAGCATCGAGGAGAGCGGCAGCAGCTTTGTCGAGAACGCGCTGCTCAAGGCGCGTCACGCCGCGGCTGCCAGCAGGCTGCCAGCGCTGGCGGATGATTCGGGTCTGGAAGTCGATGCGCTCGCCGGCGCGCCCGGTGTACGCTCGGCGCGCTTCGCGGGCGAGGCTGCCAGCGATGCTGACAACAATGCGCTGCTGCTGAGCCGCCTCCAGGGCGTGCCGGCCTCGCAGCGCGGCGCGCGCTATCGCTGTGTGCTCGCGCTGGTGCGCAGCGCCGCGGACCCGGCCCCGCTGCTGGCCCAAGGCCACTGGGAGGGACGCATCGGCCTGGCGCCGCTCGGCGCCGGCGGCTTTGGCTACGATCCACTGTTCCTGCCCGCCGATCGGACCGGCTCGGCTGCGCAGCTCACGGCCGCGGACAAGAACTCGATCTCGCATCGGGGCCGCGCGCTGCAGGCTTTGCTCAAGGCACTTCCCGAGGTACTGGCACATTAGAACCACCGGGATCCAGGCGCTGCGCTGGTTGACGCCTGCGGGGCAGCCGTGAAGCGGCTGGGCTTGCCGCCGCTTGGGCTGTACGTGCATTTCCCGTGGTGCGTGCGCAAGTGTCCGTACTGCGATTTCAATTCTCATACGCTGCACGGCACGCTGCCGCAGGCCAGCTACCTGGAGGCACTGATCCAGGACCTGGCCGCCCAGGCCGCAGTGGCGCAAGGGCGGCTGCTCACCAGTGTGTTCTTTGGCGGCGGCACGCCGAGCCTCATTGAACCGCGCGCGATTGGCACACTGCTCGAGTCGATCCACGCGCTGTTGCCGCTCAGCAGCGATGCCGAGATCACACTCGAGGCCAACCCGGGCACGATCGAGCGCGGTCGTTTCAGTGACTACCGCGCGGCCGGCGTCAATCGCATCTCGCTCGGGGCGCAGAGCTTCGCGGCCGAACAGCTGCAACGGCTCGGACGCATTCATTCACCCGAAGATACGCACCGGGCCGTCGCTGAGCTGCAGGCCGCCGGACTGGGCAACTTCAATCTGGATCTGATGTACGCGTTGCCGGGCCAGGATCTGGCCGCGGCGCTTGCCGATGTCGAGACGGCGATCGCTTTGGCGCCAGCGCACCTCTCGCACTACCAGCTCACGCTCGAGCCGGGCACGGTGTTCGGGGCGCTGCCGCCAGCGGACCTGCCGGACGATGAAAGCAGTGCGACGATGATGGAGCAGTGCCAGGCGCGGCTGGCGCAGGCCGGCTATGCCCAGTATGAAATCTCCGCCTACGCCCGCGAAGGCGCGCAGTGCCGGCACAATCTCAACTACTGGCGATTCGGCGATTACCTCGGCATCGGCGCGGGGGCGCATGGCAAATACACCGATGCCTCCGGGCAGCGCATCCTGCGCACGGTTCGCGAGCGTGAACCGCGCCGCTACCTGGCGCACGGCGCGCTGGCGCCGCTGCCCACGCAATTGGTGGCGCCGGAGCAGCTGCCATTCGAATTCATGCTCAATGCGCTGCGCCTGCCGGCGGGTTTCGAGCAGGAACTGTTTGAGGCGCGGACCGGTGAGCCTTTCGCGCGCGTCGCGGCTACCCTGACCGAGCTCGAAGCCCGCGGACTGATGCAGCTGAGCGCCGGTCGCTGGCGTGCCAGTGACCTGGGCCTGAGGTTTCTCAACGATCTGCTGACGGCGTTCCTGCCCACACCGCCGCCGGCTGGGTCGCGCGCTGCACCAAGGGTTGCCTAAAATATCCTGATGCGGCCTAGGCTTAGCGCGTTTGATGCGGCGGCAGATCTGTTATGCACAGCAGGGTGGTGGCACTGGGCGAAAAGAGTGATTTACGCCTCACTTCGTAGCTCTTGCTCGATATGCCCGTCGTAAGTAATTGTTTTTATAGGCTGTAATACGGTGGTCATTATTTGTCCAATTCGACAGTAATGCAGATTTTGCTACTGCGCGGGCGCCGTGGAGGATGGTTGCCCACAGAGTTATCCACAGATTCTGTGGATAATGTAAGTGGCCCTACGGATAGGGGCTTGTCGGGACCCGGCCGCATCGCTAGACTGCGCGCCCCCTATTGATTGGGCCCGGCCATTCGGACCCTTTTCCATGAAGCGTCTTGAGCGCAAGGTTGGCCATCATGAAAGCCTCAACCCACCCGGATTACGCCGCCATCACGGTGACCTGCAGCTGCGGGAACTCCTTCACGACGCGCTCGACGCTCGGCCACGATCTGAGCGTTGACGTGTGCGCCGCATGCCACCCGTTCTACACCGGCAAGCAGAAGATGGTCGACACCGCCGGCCGCGTCGACAAGTTCCGCAAGAAGTACGCGCCCCGCGCTGCGGTGACCTGAAGCATGCTGCGGGCGCGGCTGGCCGCGCCCGCACGCAGTGGTTTTATTCCCCGCCGATGCTGCGCTCGGCCGCCTGCTGCGGCCGGGTGGCTGCCTTGATTCCGTCACGCGTCCATGTAACGCTGGGCCTGGATGTCGGGTGCCGCGTCCTGCGCCGCTTGCGATCCGCAGCCTGCCTTAAGGAATCTTCGCCGCATGACCAGCAGCAGCTACACCTTGACGAACCCGGCTTCCGGGAAGAGCTCTGAGCTGCCGGTCAAGACCGGCACCATCGGTCCGGCGGTCCTTGATATCGGCAACATCAACAAGGATCACGGGGTTTTCACCTTTGATCCGGCCTTCGGCGTGACCGCCAGCTGCGAGAGCAAGATCACCTACATTGATGGTGATGCCGGCGTGCTGCTCTACCGTGGCTACCCGATCGAGCAGCTGGCCGCCAAGAGCAGCTTCATGGAGGTCGCCTACCTGCTGATTCACGGCGAACTGCCGAACAAGGCGCAGCTGGAATCCTATGTCAGCAGCATCACGCACCACACGATGATCCATGAGGCGCTGCTGCGGTTCTTCAATGGCTTTCACCACAATGCCCATCCGATGGCGATGGTCTCGGCAGTGGTGGCGTCGATGTCGGCGTTCTATCACGACTCGATGGACATCAATGATCCACGGCACCGCGAGATCTTCTCGCATCGCATAGTGGCCAAGCTGCCGACGATCGCGGCCGCGGCCCACAAGCACTCGACTGGCCAGCCCTTCATTTACCCTCGCAACGATCTGGGCTACTGCGCCAACATGCTCAACATGTTCTTCGCCGTACCGTGCGAGCCGTACGCGGTCGATCCGACGGCCGCCGAAGCCCTCGACCTGCTGTTCATACTGCACGCCGATCACGAACAGAATGCCTCTACCTCGACCGTGCGCCTCGCGGGCAGCACCGGTGCCAATCCGTATGCGGCCATCTCGGCCGGTGTGGCCGCGCTCTGGGGCCCGGCGCACGGTGGCGCCAACGAGGCGGTGCTGTCGATGCTCGAGCAGATCGGGACCGTCGAGAACATCCCCAAGTACCTGGCATTGTCCAAGGACAAGTCGAGCCACTTCAAGCTGATGGGCTTTGGGCATCGGGTCTACAAGAATTTTGATCCGCGCGCGAAGATCATCCGCGAGATGTGCCACCGGGTGCTGGAGAAGTTCGGCCGCGGCGACAATCCGCTGTTCGAGCTGGCGCTGCGGCTGGAGGAGATCGCGCTCAAAGATGAGTACTTCATCTCGCGCAAACTCTATCCGAACGTGGATTTCTACTCGGGCATCATCTACAGCGCGCTCAACATCCCGCGCGCGATGTATACGGTGATGTTTGCGATCGCGCGCACCGCCGGCTGGGTGGCGCACTGGCTGGAGATGATCGGCGATCCGGCGATGCGTATCGCCCGTCCGCGCCAGCTCTACACCGGTCCCGTGCAGCGCGACTACGTGCCTTTCGAGAAGCGCGCGATAGCTTAGGCGCTCGCCCCGACCAGCTGTTCCAGTTCGGCGGTATCGGCGCGTCGCATCGGCCGGCCATCGACCGGGCTGACCGGCGCCTGGCGAATGCCGTCGGTCGGAAATACCGTGAGCTCGACCATCTGCCGGGAAAGTTCAAAGCGCAGCCCGGGGTAGGCGCGGAAGCGTGCCGCATCGAGGCGCAGCCGCCGCTCCGTCACCTCGTGTTCAACACCCCGATCCAGCAGCCGCAGCGCCACGCTCTCGGCACGATCGGCGAACAGATGCAGCTGCACATCGGCATGCGCGGTAGCCGTGCCGCTCAGGACCGGCCCGACCAGCCGCGGCTCGAACTCCCTGAACCACTGCATCACCTGCAGCGCCACGGCGCGCTGCGCCTTGAGCGTCACCCCGTGCGTGTCGGCCGCGAACAGCCGCTGGTACTGCATTAGCGCATCCTCGATCTCGGTATTGCGTGGTAGCACGGCCTCGTCGGTGATGCCGAAGCGCTCGGCCGCCTTGCGCTTGGCGGTCAGGAAATCGTGGACACCCTGCTCCGACATGATGCGCGCTGCCTCCTGGGCGAGGGCCCGCCGAAGGTTGCCGCTGCGGGGCGATTGACGCCGGTTCATAGGCTATGCCTTCTCTGTCAGGACAAGGACTATCAGAACAAGGGTCCACTGCTCTCCGGTACCGGCGGCACGGGTGTCGCCGGCACGCCGCTGCTCGAGCCTGGCACTGCGTTGGGCGGCAGATGATCGGCCAGGAAGTACTCGTCATGGGACTCTGGATCACCGGCAGCAGCCAGCAGCCCGGTAATTTTCGAAACCCGCAACGTCAGGATACCTTCGGGCTGAGGCCGCGGCACATCGGGCACCCCTCGCAGCGCCTCACGCATGAAATTGACCCAGATCGGCACCGCCGTCTTGCTGCCCTGCTCGGTTTCACCGAGCGAGCGGTCCTGATCAAAGCCCACCCAGACGGTGGCGACGATATGCCGGTCAAAGCCGTTGAACCAGGCATCGCGCGAGTCATTGGTCGTGCCGGTCTTGCCGCTGATGTCATTGCGCCCGAGCACGCGGGCACCGATGCCGGTGCCACGCCGGATGACATCGCCCATCAGATCATCCATCAGCCACGCATTGGCGGCCGTGATGATGCGCGGCGCCTGCTCGGTCGGTGGCACCAGGCCCGGCAGGCGCGCGAAGCCATCGATGCTGTTCGCGCTGGCGCCGCTGCTGTTAGCCGGCGTCGCGATGGGCAGCGTCGCCGCCGGCGCGCCAGCTGCCATCGCCGCCGGCAACTGGGGCGGTGCGCCGGCGTTGAGGTCGTCCGCTGGTGCCGAGGAATCCTGCGCCGGAGCGCCTTCTGAGCCGTCGGCCGGTGCCGCGGCCGCCGCGGCGGCCGGGCAGTCTTCACACACGCGCCGGGGCGCGGCACGATAGAGCACGGTGCCGTCGTCGGTCTCGATGCGGTCGATGAAATACGGCTCGACCTTGTAGCCGCCGTTGGCAAAGGTGGCGTAGCCGGTCACCACCTGGATCGGTGGCACCTGCAAGGTGCCAAGCGCCAGGCTCTCGCTGCGGGGCATCGCCGCCGGATCAAATCCGAAACGCGCGGCATAGCCGATCACTTCATCCGGGCCCATGCTGCGCAGCAGGCGGATCGAGACGTAGTTGCGCGAGTGCACCAGCGCCTCGCGCAAGGGCATCGGCCCGCTGAATTCGCCGCCGTAGTTTTTCGGTCGCCACGCCTCCTCGGTGCCCTTGTCATTCACGAAGGCCGGCGCATCCATGATGATCGAGGCGGTCGTGAAACCGTGCTCGAGCGCCGCCGAATACAGGAACGGCTTGAATCCGGATCCGGGCGCGCGCCGCGGCTGCGTGACACGGTTGAATTCATTGCTGTAGTAATCAAAGCCCCCGACCAGGGCCGTGATCGCCCCATCATCCGGATCGAGCGCCACCATCGCGCCCTGTGCCTCGGGCAGCTGGGCGAGCACGGCGTTGCCCTTGCCATCGCTGATGACATAGACAATGTCCCCGCGATGCAGCACCGAATCGGCCGGTCCATTGCCGGTGCGCGCCCAGGACAGACCATCCCAGTCGATCTCGGCGAAACCGCTGCCGCGGATGTACACGCGCGCCGCCTTCGGCGCCACCGAGACCACGAGCGATGGCTGCAGGATCGCGATCTCGCTGACAGAGCCGAGCAGCGCATCGAGCTGCGCCGGTGCGGCGCCGGCATCGAACTTCACACTCTGCAGCGGACCTCGGTAGCCGTGCCGGCGATCGTAGTCGAGCAGCCCCAGGCGCAGCGCGCGGTTCGCGACGGTCTGCAGGCGGCTGTCGATCGTCGTGATGACGCGGTAGCCGGCGTTGATCGCCGCTTCGCCGTAGCGTGCGACGATTTCCTGCCGGACCATCTCGGCGATGTAGGGAGCCTCGACATCGTAGCGCGGCGCGTATTCGCGCGCCTGCACCTGCTCGGCGCCGGCGCGCGCGGCGGTCGCGGCATCAATGAAGTGGTTGGCCGCCATGCGCTGGAGTACGTAGTGGCGCCGTCCGGCTGCGGCGCGCGGATTGCTCGCCGGGTTGTAGCGCGAGGGCGCCGGCACGATGCCGGCGAGCGTCGCCATCTCGGCAACCGACAGATCCGCGAGCGGCTTGCCGAAGTAGACCTCGGCGGCGGCGGCGACGCCGTAGGCACGCTGGCCGAAGAAAATCACGTTCAGGTAGGTGTTGAGGATCTCCTCCTTGCTGAACTCGCGCTCCATGCGCAGCGCGACGAACACCTGCTGGAGCTTGCGGCGCACCGTGCGGTCGGGCGTCAGGAACATGTTCTTGGCCGCCTGCATCGTGATCGTGCTGGCGCCCTGCGAGAAGTCCCCGCTCTCCAGATCGGCGAACAGTGCCCGCACCATGCCGCGATAATCGATGCCGCCGTGCTGGAAGAAGTGCTCATCCTCCGCCGCCAGGAAGGCTTCACGCACCAGCGGCGGGATATCTTCGTACTTCACCGGAATGCTGCGCCGCTCACCGATCTGTTCGATCAGCTCGCCGTTGCGCGCGTAGACCCGCAGCGGCACCTGCGTCGGCCCGGTGCGCATCGCGGCCACGCTCGGCAGTGACGGATACAGATAAACGTAGCTGCACACTACCGCGTACAGGGCCAGCAGGCCGCACACGACTACGGATGCCGCCACTGCGACTGCGACGCGGATCGTGCGTGACTTCACCTAATCTCACTCCAAGTGTTGCGTAATGGGGCGCGCCCGTGCTGAAGTGGCCCGCGTCGAATGGGGTCTCGTCTTTCTGAGGTATTTAATAGTGAGCATGCCTGAAGGTGTCTTGGACGCCACAGTGCGGGCTCGAACAAAAACGTGAGTCGGCTCACGTTCAATTTAACCAATGACTGATATATATTCGCACCATTACGATCCGCCTTCACCGCTTTGGCGTGTATCTTACTGAAAAGGAAGGAAAAAGTGTTCCTGTTCACGCGTAAGTACCGCCAGCTACTCGGGCTGGACATTACCACCTCATCGATCAAGCTGATTGAGCTGTCGATGGCGGGCGGCCAATTCCGCGTTGAGGCCTACGCCGCGGAACCCACGCCACCTAACTCCATGAATGAGAAGTCAATCGTCGACCCGCAGTCGATTGGCGATGCGATCGGACGCGCGGTTAAGCGCTCCGGCGCCAAGAGCCGCGAGGTCGCGATCGCGATCAGTGGCGATGCCGCGATCACCAAGGTCATCCAGCTGCCGCACGGCCTGCGCGACAGTGACATGGAAGCGCAGGTTGAGATGCAGGCCGATCAGTACATCCCCTTCCCGATGGATGAGGTCAGCTACGACTTCGAAGTCCTCGGCCGCTCCGACAAGGACTCCGAGTCTGACGACGTGCTGCTGGTGGCCTCGCGCACCGAGAACGTCGAGCAGCGTCGCACGGCCGTGGCCGCTGCCGGCCTGACGGCCCACATTGTCGATGTCGAGGCCTTCGCCCTCGAGAACGCCTGCAAGCTGATGACCCACCAGATGCCCGACGGCGGCATCGATCATGCCATCGCGGTGGTCGATTTCGGGGCCAGCAGTACGACCTTCAGCGTCCTGAAGAACCTGCGCGTGGCCTACACCCGCGATTTTGCCTTCGGCGGCCAGCAGCTGACCGAAGAGATCATGCGCACCTACGGTCTGACGATGGAAGAGGCCGGTCGCGCCAAGAAAGAAGGCGGACTGCCCGGCAACTACCAGACCGAAGTACTCGATCCGTTCATCGATGACATGACCCAGCAGGTGAGCCGCTCGCTGCAGTTCTACCTGGCTTCGGGCAGTGGCCGCGAGCAGCCCGAGAAGATCCTGATCTGCGGCGGCTGCGGCAACGTGCCGGGCGTGGCCGATGTCATCCAGAGCCGTGTGGGCATCCCCGCCGAGAAGGGCGATCCGCTTGGCCAGATGAAACTCTCGGCGCGTGCCCGCGCCCAGGCCGTGCAGCGTGATGCGACGGCGTTGCTGACCGCCTGCGGTCTGGCCCTGCGGAGCTTCGACTGATATGCCACGCATTAACCTACTTCCCTGGCGGGAAAAAGACCGCAAAGAGCGTCGCGTCAAGTTCGTGGCGTGGCTGGTCGGCGCGGCCGTAGCGGCGGCATTTGCCTGCGGCGCGGCCTACCTGCTGTTTGACTCGCTGATCAGCGCCCAGAACCAGCGCAACGTGCGGCTGCAGGGCGAGATCAAGAAGGTGGATCGTCAGATCGAGCAGATCAATGATCTGGAAGCGCAAAAGCAGCGCTTCATCTCCCGCATGCAGGTCATCGACAAGCTGCAGCGCTCGCGCTCGGAAGAGGTGCACCTGTTCGATGAGATCGCGACCACGATTCCCGATGCGACCTACCTGACGGCCTTCACCCAGGATAACCGCAAGCTCAAGTTCGAAGGCGTCGCGCAGTCCTCGACCCGCGTCTCGGCCTTCATGCGCAACATCACCGCTTCGCAGTGGATGCGCAATCCGGACCTCGAGGTCGTCGAAGTCAAGAGCGGCAACGCCGTGGGCAGCAACTTTGTGCTCTATGCAGAACAGGTCAGCCCCACGGCGACGACTGAAGACGCGGACAAGACCGCGGCCAAGCCGAAGCGGGGTGGTTCATGAACTGGCTGCAAGAACTGCGCTCGCTCGATCCGCGCGACCCGGGGCGCTGGCCGCTGGCGGTCCGCATCGGTGCGGTCATGATCTGCTTTCTGGTGCTGGCCTTCATGGGCATCTACTTCTTTGTCTGGCAGGGCCAGGAGCAGCAGCTCCAGGGCCTGGAGGACAAGGAAATGACGCTGCGTACCGAATACCGCGACAAGCACGCCAAGGCGACCAATCTCGAGATCTACAAGCAGCAGCTGGCCGACATCGAGAAGTCCTTCGGCGCGATGCTGCGTCAGCTGCCGAGCAAGACCGAGGTGGACAACCTGCTGGTCGACATTTCCCAGACCGGCCTCGCGGCGGCGCTCGATCAGAAGCTGTTCCAGCCCCAGCCCGAGATCCGGCGCGAGTTCTATGCCGAGCGGCCGATCAGGATCCGCTTTACCGGCACCTTCCACCAGTTTGGCCAGTTCGTCAGCGGCATTGCCGCCCTGCCGCGCATCGTTACGCTGCATGACGTGCAGATCAAGGCGATCAACAACGCCGGGTACGATCAGCTGACGATGGATCTGACCGCCAAGACCTATCGCTATCTCGATGACGAAGAGCTCGCGCAGGCCGAGGCCGACAAGCGGGTCCACCGGTGAACGCTCGCATGAGACAGGTCAGCGACATGACACACCACACCTCACGCTCCGGCGTGCGCGCCGCTCTGGTGGCGCTGGCGATCGCGGGCGGCCTGCTGCTGGCGGGCTGCTCGAGCCGCGATGCGGACCTCGACAAGTTCATCGAGCAGACCCAGCAGGCTCCGGGCGGGCGCGTCGAGCCGCTGCCCGAGGTCAAGCCATACGACTCTTACAGCTATTCCTCGAGCGCGCTGCGTTCACCGTTCGTGCCGGGCTCGTCGGCCAACTCGAACAACGCGCGCACGAGTGATCATCGCAACCGCGAGTTCCTTGAACAGTTCTCGCTCGATACGCTGCGGATGGTCGGCACGCTCAATCAGGGCGGCCAGTTCTATGGCCTGGTACAGGCCAAAGACGGACGCGTGCAACGGGTGCTGGTGGGCAATCACATGGGCCAGAACGAAGGCCGGATTACCGCCATCACACCAACGAAGATTAGTTTGACTGAAGTCGTTCCGGACGGCCTTGGCGGGTACCTGGAGCGACCCGCCGCGCTGGCGCTGAACGAGTGATGAGCAGGGAGTACATGAGAATGAATCGATCGACCCTTTTTAACAACCTGCGCTACGCGCTTGGCATCCTGCTGCTCGGTGCCGCCGCGGGGCTAGCCGCTGCACCAGCGCTGGCCGCCGACGCCGCCGCCCCGAACCAGCTGCAGTCGATCGACGTGCAGACCCTGGCGGGCAAGCAGGTCCAGCTCACACTGCATCTGTCAGGCCCGGCGCCCGAGCCACTGGCCTTCACGATCGACAAGCCGGCCCGCATCTCCCTGGATCTGCCCAACACGAGCCTGGCCCTCGCCTCGCGCCGCATTGACGTGCGCCAGGGTGGCATCGATACGGTACTGGCCGCCGAGGCCGATGGGCGCTCGCGCATCGTCCTGAACCTGGATCAGCTGCAGCCCTACACCACGCGCGTCGCCGGCAACGATGTGATCGTGACCGTCGGCGCTACCGCCCAGAGCGCCTCAGCCGGAACGGCAACCGTGGCCAGCACCGCGGCTGCCCCCAGCGGCGGGCGCATGATTCGCAGCATCGATTTTCGCCGTGGCGAGGGTGGCGTCGGCCGCCTGATCGTCAAACTGTCCGACCCGCGCACGCCGGTGAGCCTGCGCCAGCAGGGCAATCAGATCTTCATCGACTTCAGCGGTACCGATCTGCCCAAGTCGCTGCAGCGGCGCTACGACACCGCCGACTTCGCGACCCCGGTGACGGGCTTCGATGTCGAGCGCACGGGCAACGACACCCGCATCGTGCTGACCGGCCAGGGCGAGTTCGAGCAGCTCGCCTACCAGTCGGATGATCAGTATGTGGTCGAAGTGCAATTGCCCAAGCCGAAGGTCGCCGCCGCGACCGACGTGAAGGAATACAAGGGCGAGAAGCTCTCGCTGAACTTCCAGGACATCGAGACCCGCGCGGTGCTGCAGCTGCTGGCCGATGCCAGTGGCCAGAACATCGTGGTCTCCGACTCGGTCGGTGGCAGCGTCACGCTGCGCCTGCAGAGCGTGCCCTGGGATCAGGCGCTCGACATCGTGCTGCGCGCCAAGGGCCTCGACAAGCGTCAGCAGGGCAACGTGATCATCATCGGCCCGACCGAGGAACTGGCGAACCGCGAGAAGGCCGAACTTGCCTCCAAGCGCGACGTGCAGGCACTGGCGCCGATACACACCGAGTATCTGCAGGTCAATTACGCCAAGGCCTCGGACATCGCCGCACTGCTGAAAGTGTCCGGCGGCAATTCGGTGGTCTCGGATCGCGGCAGCGTCGCCGTCGATACCCGTACCAACATGCTGCTGATCTCGGATACCGCCGATCGCATCAGCGATGTGCGCAAGCTGGTCGCCTCCCTGGATGTTCCGGTGCGCCAGGTGCTGATCGAGACCCGCATCGTGATCGTCAACGATGACTTCACGCGCCAGCTGGGCGCGGTGCTGGGCGTCACGCAGACCGCTGCGGTCGGCAACAACGGCCTGTTCGAGACCACTGGCACCGCCGCCGGCACCGATCTGGGCCTGAGCAGTGCGCTGACGAACCTGGCTGCGACCGGCTCGGTCTATCCGGTGTCGGTCCCGACGGGCGGCAACGCGACCAACCGCTATAACGTCAACCTGCCGGTCTCAAGCCCGGCTGGCAGCATCGCCTTCATGCTGCTCGGCAACAGCAACATCGTGGACCTGGAGCTGTCCGCCGCACAGGCCGAGAGCCGCGGCGAGATCGTCTCCTCCCCGCGCGTGATCACCGCCAATCAGCAGGAGGCGACGATCAAGCAGGGTGTGGAAATTCCCTACCAGCAGTCGGCTTCGAGTGGCGCGACCACGATCTCCTTCAAGGACGCGGTGCTGCTGCTCAAGGTCAAGCCGCTGATCACGCCGGATAACCGCATCATCCTCGATCTGGATATCTCCGATGACGCGGTCGGCTCCGTGGTCGTGTCCTCCGGCGGTGTCAACGTGCCGGCGATCGACACCCGGGCCATCAAGACCCAGGTGCTGGTCGGTGACGGCCAGACCGTGGTGCTGGGTGGCATCCTCTCGACCACGCACACCGATGATGAGACCAAGGTGCCGTGGCTGGGCGATATCCCGATCCTGGGCAATCTGTTTAAGACGACGACCAAGACGAACAATAAGGATGAGCTGTTGATCTTTGTGACTCCGAAGATCATTCGCGAAGGGGTCAGTGTGAATTGATGGCGCTGTGGGAGTGGCGCCAGGTATCGGAATCCTTACTGTTTAGGTGATGAACATGCGAATTTTCAAATGGGTCTTGGCCTCGGTCGCGTTCGCCGCGCTGGGCAGTTGCGGCGGTGGCGGCAGTTGCGGCAACTTCGCCTCCTGCTCCACGGGCACCGGCGGCGGTACGCCCGGGCTCGCCAGCATTTCGGTTGTGAGCAACGTCGCCTCGATCCCCAGCGACGGCAGCGCGGTCGCGACCGTGACCGCCACAGCCCTGAACAGTGACAACGCCGCCATGACGGGCGTCGTGCTGAGCTTTGCCGCCAGCAACGGCGTCGTCGTCGTCACCAGCGGGACCACCGATGCAAACGGCGTCGCCACGGCGACTGTGTCGGCCAACGGTACCGTCGCTGCGGGTACCGCCATCACCGTGACGGTGTCTTCCGGTGGGGTCACTGGCAAGACCGTGGTGAATGTCGTCAACACTTCACAGACGATTACGGTCACGACCAGCAGTCCGACGATGCCTTCCAACGGCACCGCCTCAGTCACAATTCAGGCCCTGGTGCTCGGCTCGGACAACAGTCTGCAGGCCGGCGTACCAGTCATCTTCAGTGCGACTTCGGGCGGCCTGTCTCCGGCCAGCCCCATCACCACCGGCGCCAACGGCACCGCCTCGGTGACCCTGACAACGGCAGGTGACCCGACCAACCGCGCCATCACCGTGACCGCGACTTCGGGTAGCGCGATGAATACCGTGGTGGTCAATGTGACTGGCTCGGCGATCGCCGTCAGCGGTCCGGCCAATGTCACCGAAGGCACGACCAGCACCTACAACGTCACGCTGACCGATTCGGGCGGCGCGGGAATTCCCTCTCAGGCCGTGACGGTGACCACGAGCGCCGCCGATCAGATCAATGGCGGCGCAGCCGGAGCTGCGGCCCACATCACGACCGGCTCAAACGGCCAGGCCTCCTTTACGATGACTGCCGCGAGCGGTACGGCCGAGACCCTGACGGTTTCGGCGCTCAGCACCTCGGTCGGAGCGGTTGCGGTAACCGCGAGCCAGCAGGTCTCGGTCAGCACCGACAACTTTGCCTTCAGCACTCCGGCGGCCAACACCACTGTGACGCTGGGGACTTCGCAGGCCATCACCGTGCAATGGCTGAACGGCGGTGTTGCCGTCGCGAACGGCACCACGGTGAATTTCTCGACCACGCGCGGCCTGTTTGCCGGCGGCCTGGTCTCGACAACTGCCACGACTTCGGGCGGTCTCGCCACGGTGGACATCAGTTCAACTTCCGCCGGCCCGGCGACGATCACGGCCGGTGGCACGGATCCGGCCACGATGGCTACGGTTTCCGCGCAGCTGCCCATCACGTTCGTGGCCAGCACGCCCGCCTCGATTGCGGTGCAGGCGAGCCCCGCGACGATTTCGACCAACGCGCCGGATAACCAGAGCACGATCAGCGCTACGGTTCGCGATGCGAATGACAATCTGGTGGCCGGCGTGACTGTCGACTTCCAGCTGACCGATATCACGGGCGGCAGTCTCTCGGTCGGTTCCGCGGTGACCACATCGCAGGGCGTCGCTTCGACGACCTATACATCCAGCACTACGGCCAGCGCCAACAGCAATGTGAAGGTGACCGCGAGCCTGCCGGCATTCCCAGCAGTGACCGCGCAGTCGGTCACGCTGACGGTCGGTGGTCAGGCGCTGTTCCTGTCGCTGGGCACGGGCAACACAATCTCTGCGCCGAACACCACGCAGTTCTGGTATCCGTACCAGGTGCTGGCCATCGACTCGGCCGGCAATGCCGTACCGAATGCGACCGTAACCTTGACGGTCCAATCGGTGCCATTCCTCAATACCAATCCGGTAACGCCGCTGAATGAGCAGCCCTATGCCTGGGCGATGGGCTTCTGGGCCTACAATGGGACAAACTGGTTCCAGGCCACGGGCTCGACGACCAATCCCAATACGGGCGTGGTCACCTACACGGCTGGCATTACGGCCTGCCCGAATGAAGACGAGAACAACAACGGCATTTATGACCCGTCGGTAGATCCGGGTAATGGCACGCTCTACCCCGGCAGCATCGCGGCGGTGGCGCCAGGCACGGTGACCACCGATTCCAATGGCTCGGCAACGTTCAACGTGATCTATCCCCAGGATCACGCCGGCTGGGTACAGGTCATCCTGAGCGCCACGACACTGGTGTCCGGCACGCAGAGCACGACCAGTGCGACGTTCTGGCTGCCAATGTCGGCCCAGGACATTGACGAGCAGGCCGCGCCGCCGGGACAGATCAGCCCCTACGGCACGGCAACGACCTGCCCGGTCCAGCCCTAAGAGCACATCAGTCAGGTGACAGACAAAGCGGCCGCCCTCAGGGGCGGCCGCTTTGTTTATGATGCGGCCTCTCCTCAAGGCCTGAGCCTGGCGTCGCGATGATTGGCAGCAGCAACATTTTCCTGATCGGCCCGATGGGTTCGGGCAAGACTGCGGTCGGCCGATCGCTGGCGCGGCTGCTCGACTATCCGTTTCTCGACAGCGATCATGAGATCGAGGCCCGCACGGGTGCGGACATTCCGCTGATCTTCGAGCGCGAAGGTGAAGCCGGCTTCCGGCGTCGCGAACACGAGATGATCCTCGAACTCTCCGCCCGCGAGCACATCGTGCTCGCCACCGGCGGCGGTGCCGTCCTCAGTGCGGAAAACCGCCGGCTGATCGGTACGCGCGGCTGGGTGGTGTACCTTGAAACCTCGGTGGCGCAGCAGGCGGAGCGCGCCGGACGCACCCGACACCGACCGCTGCTGCACGGCGCGGATCCCTATGAGCGCCTCGAACAGCTGATGCGGGTACGCGAGCCGCTGTACCGCGAGCTCGCCGATTTTGTGATTTCCACGACACGCCGACGTGTTCTGCTGGTTGCCGAAACCATCCTCGCTGCATTTCGCAGCGTGCCGTTACCCAAAGACCTGGCGTGAGCGTGTGCGCGCCACAGGCGCGCGCACGTATACTTGGGCGCGAGGCGCTTGGCCGGGCTTTGGTAGCGCGCGGGGCTGGCTCCGGGAACTCCTTGTGACAAGCATGCAGACACTTGTAGTCCAGATGGCAGAGCGTTCCTATCCGATACACATCGGTGCCGGACTCCTGCGCGATGCGACTGCCGTTGCCGAAGCGATACGCGGCCAGGACATTCTGCTGGTCAGCAACACCACGGTCGCGCCGCTGTATGCCGAGCGCGTGCGCAGCGCGCTGGGCGGCCGCCGGATCGTGGAGGTCGTGCTGCCGGATGGCGAGGAGCACAAGACCCTGGCGAGCGCCGGCCGCGTGTTTGATGTGCTGGTCGCTAACCGCTTCGGGCGCGACGCCACGGTGGTGGCGCTCGGCGGCGGCGTGATCGGCGATCTCGCAGGGTTTGTAGCGGCAACCTATCAGCGCGGTGTCGGGCTGGTTCAGCTGCCGACCACCTTGCTGGCCGATGTCGACTCCTCGGTCGGCGGCAAGACGGCCGTGAATCATCCCGGCGGCAAGAACCTGATTGGTGCCTTCTACCAGCCGGGCGCCGTGCTGATCGATACCGAGGTCCTTGCAACGCTTCCCGATCGGGAGCTCTCTGCAGGCCTTGCCGAGATCATCAAGTACGGCCTGATCTGCGATGTGGGATTCCTCGACTGGATCGATGAGCACCTCGAAGCCTTGCGCCAGCGCGAGCCGGCGGCGCTCGCGCACGCTATTTTCCGCTCCTGCCAGATCAAAGCCGGGATCGCCGGCCGCGATGAGCGTGAACAGGGAGAGCGGGCGCTGCTGAATTTCGGCCACACCTTCGGGCACGCGATCGAGACTGCTACCGGCTACACCGAATGGCTGCATGGCGAAGCCGTGGGTGCCGGATTGCTGATCGCCACGGACATGTCGGCGCGGCTCGGAGCCCTCGGCGTCGCCGAGGTGGCCCGCGTACGCTCGCTACTTGAGCGCGCCGGGTTGCCAACCGCCGTCCCGCAGATCGGCGCGCGCCAGGCGCTCGATTACATGGGAATCGACAAGAAGGTGAAAGCGGGCCGGATCCGCCTGGTGCTGCTGCGGGCACTGGGGGAGGCCTACCTGAGCGGCGACTACCCGGATGACGAACTCGGCGCCACGCTGCGCGCCCACTTCGGATCGGCATGAGCAGCGCCATCGAAGCGGGCGAGGGGCTCGCGCCCTATGCAGCGCGCGACGCCTGCTCGCGCGGGCGCCGCTATCCGGAACCACCGCCGCAGTTCCGCGGCGAATTCCAGCGCGACCGCGACCGGATCATTCACGCCAACGCCTTTCGCCGCCTGGCGTACAAGACCCAGGTCTTCGTCAATCACGAGGGGGATCTATATCGCACGCGCGTCACGCATTCGATCGAGGTGGCGCAGATCGCGCGCTCGATTGCCCGCGCACTGTCGCTCAACGAGTCGCTGACCGAGGCCATCAGTCTTGCACACGATCTGGGTCATACGCCCTTTGGCCACGCCGGGCAGGATGCGCTCAACGAGTGCATGCGGGACTTCGGCGGGTTCGAGCACAACCTGCAATCACTGCGCGTCGTCGATGAACTTGAGGAGCGCTACGCAGAATTCCCGGGGCTGAATCTGACCTTCGAATGCCGTGAAGGAATTCTCAAGCACTGCGCGCCAGCCAAGGCGCGATTGCTGGGCGACGTCGGTGAGCGCTTCCTGAGCAAACGCCGGCCCGGACTGGAGGCCCAGCTGTCGAACCTGGCGGACGAGATCGCCTACAACAATCATGACGTGGATGACGGACTCAGAGCTGGGTTGATTACGATCGATGATCTGCGGGAAGTCCGCCTGGTGCGCCGCCACCTCGAGCAGGTAGCAAGCCAATATCCGGACCTGGGTGGTCGCCGACGGATTCATGAGACAGTGCGGCGAATGATCAACGAAGTGGTTACCGATGTGATAACCACCAGTGCGGCGAAGCTCGTCGCGGCCGCTCCGGCAGACATTGACGCTGTGCGCGCGCACCCGGAGATCCTGATTGCAATGAGCGATGAGGTGCGGGAGCAGCACATGGATCTCAAGCACTATCTTCGTGAGCACCTCTATCGGCACCACCGAGTGCTGCGCATGACGGGGAAGGCTCATCGAGTGCTCAAGGAAATGTTTGATGCCTTTAACGGTGATGTGAGACTGCTTCCAGAGGAATACCAGGTCACAGCCGTTGCTGCGGAGGCACGGGATGGCCTGCATGGAAGGGCACGTACGGTTGCTGACTACATCGCCGGGATGACTGATCGCTACGCTATCCTCGAGCACCGGCGGCTGTTTGATCCAACGGAAAGAACATGAGGGAATGCGTGCGAGAAGGCCGCCACGCGCTCCTGTGCAGTTGCCGATTCGTTCTCGGTGACGATGTCGCAGGAATGTATCGATCTCCCAAGACATTGGCCAGGTCTGGCATGGTTTTGAACCAGGAATGAGTTTGTATGAGTGATTCAAGACGCGAACAGCTTGTGTATTCGCTGAGGCGAATTCTTCGTCAGCTAATAAAAATTGTCATACGGGCCGGTATGCAATACGACGAGTTCGCCCTTATGGTGCGCGGCGTATTTGTAGAGAGTGCAATCAGGGATGGAATTGGAGTAGCGGGACCCCTAAATAGAGCAAGAGTCTCACTGTCGACTGGAGTGCCTAGACGAGATGTCGACCGGTTCATCGACGACAAGAGCCTCTTGCAAGTTCCAGAGGGAACGATAGGGAAGGCCCTTGCGGCGGTGATTCATCTTTGGAATACAGATCCGATATATCTAGGTCCTTATGGCCTGCCGCTCGAGATCGACTTTGACGCAACGAAAGGGCGATGCTTTAGGGACATTGCCATACGCGTTGTGGGAGAGCAGATCGACCCAATGTTCTTGCTTGATGAACTCATTCGCTCGGGAGTCGTAACTAGCAGTGGCACACACTACAAAATACATTCTCGCGCGTATGTCATTCCCGAGCCGATGTCCCCTGTAAATTTGGAGAATTTTGGGAATGCATTGACACGCCTGGCTAGAACTCTTGAGTTCAACATGAACGAGAACAATGCAGCCAAGCGCCTTGAGCGCAGCGTTTACGCTCATAAGGGATTAACCACTGACGAGCTCAAACTGTTTGAGAACTACATGCGCGAGCGCGTGCAAATAATCATTGCCGACATCGATGACTGGCTCGGTCGATTGGACACTCCGGAAGAGTCTGAACCGGATGTGCCCCGCTACGTTGCGGGACTTAGTGTTTTCCAATACATCGACGACCATACCGACACTAGGGAGTTGGGGGACTTGCTCGGCGAATAGCCGAGACATATAGGTTCAGCCCAATTTAACAGCGGATCGTTCTGAATCCGCGGCCCTCATTTGCCATAATCTTGAATCCAAGTAAGTATTGGACTTAATTAATTGACTTAAGTCCAAGATAGTTGGTAACTTAATACGGTAGAACAAGACATAAGCGGTAGCTGGGCGACCCTAATCCCCGGTAACCCATTGTTTTTAGGGAACTTTGAGGCGCGTCATGAATAAGACAATAAGCAGGGTGTCGTTTGCCACTTTTGCACGTCCGGCTGCGGCGATAAGCATAGCGCTCCTTATTGGGACAAGCGCCGCATACGCAGCTGGTAGAGGTGCTCCGGCCTTCGCTGCGCGGATGAATGCCAGCCATTCGTTTGCCGTTATCGGATCTGGCGCCGCGGTGATTGGTTCGGGTGCAGTTATTGGATCAGGTTTCCATACCATTAGTCCTGGTCGTCCCGCGGCTGTGATTGGCTCGGGTGCCCCGGTGATTGGTTCAGGCGCAGTTATTGGATCAGGCTTCCATACCATTAGTCCTGGTCGTCCCGCGGCTGTGATTGGCTCGGGCAGCACAGTGATTG
>Ga0181537_10001434_pt1 | contig 22063 bp, 19 predicted proteins | sample PEATcosm2014_Bin_39_FD_119765 | JGI IMG/M metagenome (GOLD analysis project Ga0181537, IMG submission 119765) | Peatland microbial communities from MTU Mesocosm Facility, Houghton, MI, USA - PEATcosm2014_Bin23_10_metaG | ecosystem: Environmental > Terrestrial > Soil > Wetlands > Peat | place... | reverse complement strand
GATCACCGTCGGTCAGCAATCGGTGAATATCCGCGGCATCGGGCTGATGGATTCGGGCGGCGACGCCGATTTGACGCAAGGGTGGCGTGTCAACGACATCGAAAATGTCGTGCTCACCCAGGTGAACGGCGTTCCCATACAGGTAAAAGACGTCGCCAAAGTTTCGGTCGGCTACGTGCCGCGGCTGGGCATAGCCGGCAAGGACCATGAAAGCGACGTCGCGCTGGCGATCGTCGTGATGGGCCGCATCTATCATACCAACGACATCATTCCCCGGATCAAGGCCAAAATCGAGCAGATGAACAGCGACGGCACGCTGCCGCCGGGCGTAAAGATCGTTCCCTATTACGACCGCTCGACGCTGGTGGCGGTCACTACGCACACCGTGCTGCACAACCTCATTTTCGGGTGCCTTCTGGTCTTCGTCATCCAATGGGTATTCCTTGGAAATCTGCGCAGCGCCATCATCGTCGGCGTCAATATTCCTTTCGCCTTGTTCTTCGCCGTCATCATCATGGTGATGCTCGGGCAGGACGCCAATCTGCTTTCGGTCGGCGCGGTGGATTTCGGCATTATCGTTGATTCCGCGGTGATCCTGATCGAGAACATTTTCAGGAATTTTCAGAGTCCCGGCGAACGGCAGACCTTGCTGCAACAGCTCGCCGAGGGGCGCTTCGGAACGGATCCGACCCGGTCGGCGGGTACCACCCACGGTCCGCATTGGACGGATCGGCTGCGGCTCATTCTTGCCAGCGCGCTGCAAGTCGACATGGCGATTTTTTTCTCGGCCTTGATCACGGTCGCAGCGTTCGTGCCGCTCTTCACCATGCAGGGCGTCGAAGGCCAGATTTTCAGCCCTATGGCGCGCACCTACGGCCTGGCGCTGCTCGGGGCGCTGTTGTCGACGTTCACCATCACGCCGGTGCTGGCTTCGTTCCTCCTGCCCGAGCACGTTGAAGAGACCGAGACCATCGTGGTGCGCGCGCTACGGGCGATTTACATACCCATTCTTCGCTGGTCCTTGCGCCACCGCGCAACCATGCTGGCGGCGGCTCTCGGATTTCTCGCCATTGTCGGCGTGTTGATGACGCAGCTGGGCGGCGAGTTCCTGCCGGCGCTGGAGGAGGGCAATCTCTGGATTCGCGCGTCGATGCCGCCGACCATCGGTCTCGAAGCCGGCGAGCCGGCGGCGGCGAAGATGCGCGAGATTCTGCTCCGCCATCCCGAAGTCCTGACCGCAATCTCCCAGCACGGCCGGCCCGATAACGGCAGCGACGCGTCGCCCTTCTCCAACGTCGAGTTGTTCGTGCCGCTGAAGCCCTACGACGAATGGCCGACGGGCTTCACCAAGGACATGCTGGTCGCGCAAGTGCAAAAGGAATTCAACGACGAGCTGCCCGGCGTCGAGTTCAACTTTTCCCAATACATCCAGGACAACGTCGAGGAAGCGCTTTCGGGCGTCAAAGGCGCCAACTCGGTGAAAATCATCGGCCACGATCTGGCTACAATCGAGCGGCTTGCCAGCGACGTGAAGCGCGAGATGGAGCAGGTCAAAGGCATCACCGACCTCGGAATTTTCCATGTGCTCGGCCAGCCGAATCTGAATATCAAGGTGAATCGGGAAAAAGCGGCGCGTTACGGCCTCAATACCGGTGACGTCAACACAATCGTTCAGGCGGCATTGGGCGGCGCGCAGGCAACCACATTGCTCGAGGGCGACCGTCAATTCGGCGTCGTCGTTCGGCTACCGTTCGAGTATCGCTCGAGCCTTGAAGCGGCCAAGAACATCAAGGTCGCTTACCAGACGCCGAGCGGGACCAACGCTTACATTCCCTTGACCGAGCTCGCCGACATCACCCTCGATACCGGCGCGTCTTACATCTACCACGAGTCCGGCGAACGCTACATTCCGGTCAAATTCAGCGTCCGCGATCGCGATCTCGCAGGCGCGGTCGCCGAAGCGCAGAAGCGGATCGTCGATAACGTGAAGCTTCCGGGCGGTTATCGCATCGCATGGGCCGGCGAATTCGAAAGCCTGCAGAACGCGCAAGCGCGTCTTGCGATCATCGTTCCCATCAGCCTGCTGCTGATCATCGTGCTGCTTTATGGCCTGTTCAACTCGTTGCGCGACAGCCTGATGGTGCTGATGGGCATTCCGTTCGCGGCCGGAGGCGGCGTGCTTGCGCTTTATTTCTCCGGCCTGAATTTCAGCATCTCGGCGGCAGTCGGCTTCATTTCCCTGTTCGGCGTTTCGGTGATGAACGGCATTCTGATCATGACCTATTACAACGAGACCAGAGCGACCGGTCTCGGCACGATCGACTCCATGTTTCACGCCGCTTCGCAACGAATGCGGCCGATGCTGATGACGGCGTTGTCGGCCTGCATCGGCTTGTTGCCGGCGGCGGTCTCGACCGGCATCGGCAGTCAGGTGCAGCGGCCACTTGCCGCCGTGGTCGTCGGGGGCATGTTCATCGGGCCGATCATTCTGCTCGTGGCCGTGCCGGCGATCCAGGTCATGGTGCTTGGGCGGTCGGATGAGGCAAGGACAGCGGGCGAGCCGGAAGCCTCGCAGCCGGCCGAGTGAGCCGCGCCATGCCGACCGAAAGCGGATTGAGGATCGGTGCGTGTCTGTTGGCGATCGCGCTGTTCGGCGCGGGCGCGTCGATGCGGCCAGGCTTTGCCGAGGACTCAGGTGCCGGCGCGTCCGACGCCAAGGCGCCCGAACACGTGGCGGCGCCGGCGGCTGAAACTCCACCTCCGGACGCTGTCGACTCAAGCATCGCCGCGCCGCCGCGTCGCGCGGGCGCTAAGCCGGGCAGGGACGCGAACGCGAAGATCGAGTCGCCCATGCCGGCCAATCTTCACCGCAAGACGTTTTCGCCGGCGAGGCCCGCCGGTCAGACCGTCCGCAACGCCGTCGGCGTCACGATGCAGAAACACGACAGCGCAGAACAGCATGGCGGCGTAAACGCCGGTCGGATTGCCGTTCCGCACGGTCCTGCCGTCGCGAAGACGGGGATAACCGAAAGCCCGAACGGCGGCTCGGCGGGACCTATCGAGCGCGCCCCAGTGATCGTAAGGCCGATCGTCGCGCCACCTACCGCGAGTCATAGTCCGATCAATGGAACAGGTCTGGTCCATCGCAGCGCGAGTTCGTCGGGGATCGGCGGGCCGTCGGCGCCCGCGGCCGGAATCAACGGCACGACCATTCGGCCGAAGCATTAAGCTCGGGCGTGAATCATTTTTTGCGCGAACGAATCCTGCGACTGATTTTCCCGCGCGCTCGCGACGCAGCTGCGACGAGGCGACCTAGAACGTCGCCCACGGCATAGGACGGCCGCCCAAGCGCGCGGCGCGATTGGCGGACTCGGCGCTAGAGCGCTGATCAGCGAGTTTTGTCAGGCATGACTCGTATTGAGGGGTGCCAACGTGAAGACCGTAAGATTGGCATTTAGCCTCGTCTTGTGCGACGGCCGCGGCTCTCGCTGCTTCTTCGTCTTCGGCCGAATGAGAAGCGCACGCGGCGAGAAGGTAGGCGATCAGGACAGGCAGCAAACGGTACATCGTGACGGCTCGCTTCAATCTGAGACGCCGTCACCCTAGCACCAAATTTTCGCAACGCGACAACGCGTCCTTGAGGTTTTTGCGGTCCCCGACAAATCGCACCGTCGCGACGCGAACTGTCGGCGAATCGGCGGAAGCGCGCGATCTGTTTTCAACCGATCACGTTTTCGGGACGAGGTCCGCTGCGCCGCCGAACCGACGAGGGCGGCACCGCGTGTAAGGCGCATTTCCTACCAATTAAGCGCGCTCATTTTTTGGGCATTGGCCTATGCAAATGCTTGGTTCCCCAGCTTTTTCCCGCAAGGTCGTTGCCTCAGACCGGCGAAGTTTATATCGAATATATATTGATGCACTGCACCTTATATAACTTCTTTATTTTTGGGCGGGCCGGCCCTATATTGGAATGAGAAAAAGTCGAAGGACCGCTTGCCTTCGATATCCGCTGGAGGAAGCCATGACATGGATGCCGATCGATCTGGCACGGCGGGCTTTTCCCCTTGAACCAGCCTCTCCGGCCAAAGACGCATCACAGATGTCGACGGCGTTGTGGATCGCCGGCACGGTGTTGCGCGCTATGTTCATCGCCTGCCTGCTGCTGATCACGGTTCGCGTCAGCATGCCGCAAAACGAAACAATCTGGACGGTCTATGACACGCCCGGCGATTTGATCCGGTTACTCTTGGGATTCGCCGTTTGCCTGTGGATCGCGGTCCAGCTTTTCAAAGCGCCGAAAGATACGGGAAGTCATCGGACTTTTGTTTACTTCGGGATTGCAGCCGTCCCGCTGGCGATTCTGTGCATGTACGTTGTTTGGTAAGCTGGCTGCCCCGCGCAAAGCAGATCGGGCTCGCTGCGTCGCCGCTTGCCGGACTTGACCTGGTTTCGCGCTAGTTTTTCGCTGGGTCCTGCGGATTCGTTGCCGGATGATCCGCAAGCGCATCGGCAAGTTCGCGGTGAGCGCCGAGCGGCGGATATAAATACAGGTCCATCAGCCAGGTGCGCGGCCGTCCCGGGACGTCGCCGATGAGCTTCTCGGCTTCGCGCTTGGCCGCCGGGAATCGCTTGCCCCAGCCGATGTAATCGCGCGCCAGCACCTCGACCGCCACGATCACTGTCGCAACGAGCACGAACGAATCGTCCGCCCGCTTTGCGCCTGGCGCTTTCGAGGCTCTCTTGAAAATTTGCATCAGCTCGTGATGACACTCGATGACGTCGCGCGCGTCCGAGAGCCACAGCATGTCGGCCAATCCGGCATAGCCGTACATGGCGTGATAGCTCTCAATCAGCCTGCGGCACTTGCCGGTCAGCTCTTTCGGCAAAAACTGAAATGATCTATGGCCAGTGAGATGAGCTTCTGCCGGACGACGTTTGCCCGTTCCGCTGCCGCTCATGGGGTCGCTCATCAATGACATCTTCAGCGCCTAAAGTTGCGGTGCGTGTCGAATGTCGCCGAATCCAATCTAGCGGCGTTCGCCGTATACTTGCGAGTTCGGTTTGCGTGCTTTCGGATAGTGAAAAAGTTGCGCGCGAAGCGGTATCGCTATGCGCGCGGATGTGTGCGAAAGCGCCTTTTTCGGCTACTGTGACCGAAGTGTTACAATTCCGTGTTCGCGCAGTGTTAGATCGCCCGTGGAATCGTTTCGATCCCTTGTAATCAAGGAGAGTCGTGAAGTTTCAACCGGGTGCGACTCGAACAAATGCGTCGGTTCCAAGAACGCGGCCTAATTGAGCTTCGACGATTCAACTTGGCTTAAATCGATGCAGTCTGTCCCAGATCGGCGTTTAAAGTTATTTTTTAGATACTAAAAATCGATCTGGGCAATATCGACTCTTTCCGATCTTCACTGCGAAAAATCACAGGACTGGGGTCTGTGCTGGAACACACGTTGCATAAGCAGTCGTGTGGGCAAGGATAAAAGCGGGGTGGGTCATGAAAAGATTGCTTCTGGTCGTCGGCGTGTTGCTGCTTGCCGTAACGGTATCGGGCCGTTCGATGGCGGCGGATGCGTATGGCGCATGGAAGGATGGGTTGCCGAGCGCCTGGGCCGTCGGCCCGGCCTGCGATCCGTGGGTCGATTACAATTGCGCGCCGCCCAAGGTGTCGCCAATGGCGGTTAAGTCGATGGAGCGCCGGGGAAACTGCGACCCCTATCTCGATTACCGATGCCTCGATGCCTATCTCGGCGACGATTTCTTCACGCGCTTTTACCGTTATTACCAGCTCGAATGGGGCAAAGCCGTACCGCCGGCTGACCCGCACGCGCCGCCCTCTAGCCGCCCTGAGGCGTTCGCACCGCCGACCCCGCAATCCTCGCCGCCGATGCCGTATACCGAATGGCCTTATGGCGGCACGGAGAATATCGGCAAGACCTTGCCGAATTCAATCGACAGTCCGCTCATGGTCGCGCTCGGCAATACGGCGCTCGGCAAGACGATGGCCGATGCCCACATTCAGGTTTATGGCTGGGTGGCGCCGGCCGCCAATCTGAGCACCAACACCACCAAACCTGGCGGCAACGCGCCGGCCGCGTACGATTACACGCCCAACACCGTCCAGCTTGACCAGGCTGTGGCCTATGTCGAGCGTCTGGCCGACACGGTGCAGAACGATCACTTCGACTGGGGTTTCCGATTCTCGGTCTTGTACGGCGTCGATTATCGCTACACCACCGCCTACGGTCTGATGAGCTATCAGCTTCTCAACCACAACCAGGTCAACGGGATCGACTTTCCGATGGTGTACACCGACCTCTATTTCCCGGTGCTCCAGGGAATGGACGTCCGCATCGGCCGCTTCATCTCGATTCCGGACATCGAGGCGCAACTGGCGCCGAACAACTACACCTACGTCCATTCGTTGACGTACACCTTCGACAACTACACCAACACCGGTCTTGAGGTGACCACCGCGATCACCAAGAACTGGATCTTGCAGCTCGGCCTGACCGTCGGCAGCGACACCATGCCGTGGAATGCGGGAGCGACTCTTGCCAATCCGCTGCCGGGCAATCCGCTTTATCCCGGTGCGAGGATTCCCAAGGATCCCGGTGCGGTGCCGACCGGCACGTTTGGGATCCGCTGGACCAGCGATGACGGAAGAGACGATCTGAACTTCGTCATGGACGCCTGGAACGGCGGCCAGTGGGGCTACAACAACCTGCAATGGGTCGGCTTGACCTATTATCACAAGCTCAGCGACTACTGGCACATCGCATTCGAGACCTGGAACATTCACGAAAACGGTGTGCCGAACTTAAACAACGCCGCAGCGGCTGCGATCATAGCCGGTGGCGGTACACCATTCGGTCCGCATACGCCGTTTAATGGTCCGAACGCGGCGGTTTGCGGCGGCCCAGGCGCGTGGAACGCCGCCGCCGGCGCTGCCGTTATCATACCAGGCTCTCCGCTGACGTGTACGTCGGACACGCAAACCTTTCTGGTCTATTTGAACTACTCGCCGAACAAGCTGAACAACATTTCGCTTCGGGCCGAGTATTTCAACGATCCGAACGGCCAGCGCACCGGCGTGCCGACTGCCTACACCGAGGGCGCGTTGAGCTGGCAGCATTGGCTCTCGCCGCAGATCGAGTTTCGACCGGAAATCGCTTACTACCGCTCGATCAATAATGCGGCCTTCAACAGCAATGGCGCTGAGGCGACCGTCTTTCCAAACAAGAACTGGGCGGTCGTAGCGGCGAGCGACGTGATCATTCACTTCTAAGCGGGGTGATTTGGCGCTTGCAACATCGGCTGGACGCGGGCTCTGGCCGATGTTGCGGTGCCGAAATGGCTCGGATCACGAGAGGCAAAATCCTGCACAGAAAATAATCGGTGACGCGCAAGCCTGTGTGAAGTATGTGCAATAAATACGGAAGTGCCGCTGATTTTTATGTTTTTTATATTTTTTCAAAAGGGAAGTCATCTCGACTTACTATGTGTATGTAAGAGAGTGCTTACTGTGACAAATGCCAGCCGGGGGCGGGAAGCGGGTCTGAATGGAGCGCTTTCGGAAAGGCAAGGATCGTGTCAACTCTGCAGGAACGACGCATACTTCGCGACCTGACGGCTAAGCTTCCGAGCCACGACGACGCCGAGGCGCCGGTTCGGCACAGCGCCCGGTGGTTGAACATCGCCGCCTTAAACGCCATCCCGATCGTCGCAACGTTCGCCATGGTGTGGCTGGCAACGATCAGCCTCGTCGTCATCAACTACTTCGTTCCCTTTAATCTCGTCGCGCTCATTTACATGCTGCCGGTGGTGGTGGCGGCCACCACGTGGGGCATTGGCGCAGGGGTCGTCGCGGCCTTTGCCGGCGCCGTCGCGGCGGATTTCTTTTTCTATCCGCCGCTATACAGTCTGTGGCTGCAAAACCCGCAGGACATCGTCGACCTGCTGCTCTATCTGCTGGTCGCCCTGGTCACCAGCAATCTCGCCGCGCGGCTCAAGAACGAAGCGGTCGCATTACAACGCCGGGAAAAAGAGATCGGCGAGCTGCATGCCTTCTCGCAAGGGCTGGCGACCTGTCTCAACAGCCGCGATCTGATATTCGCGGTGCAGGATTATCTGTCGAACACGTTGCGCTATCGCGCGGTCCTGATCGCGACGGCGCCGGCCGACCGCGCCGCGTTCGAGAATACCGCCGTTCCGGAGGAAATCAGGCGGGAGGCGGTGAAACTGATCGCCGCCGGCGCCCGGCGTGCATCGACGGTATTGGATCCGCGCCGCCACCGCGCCTGGCTGGTGCGCGTCATCGCCCCGGAGATTCTCGGTTACGGCGCGATCGCCGTTGAGCTCGGCGAGGAGGCGGGTGAACGCAGCGCTGCTGTCGCGCAGCGCGTCGAAAGCTTGATCGAAGAGGCGATGGTGACTCTCAATCATCTCAAGGTGAAGGAGGCTATCGAGCAGGCGACGATCAATTATCGCACCGAGATCCTTCGCGATGCCCTCATCGGCGGCGTATCGCATGAACTGCGCACGCCATTGGCGTCGATTCTGGGCAGTTGCAGCGTGCTCAACCGGTTGCCGGTCGTCGCCGACGATCATCAGGCGCAAGCGCTGGTCGAGGCGATCAACGACCAGGCCGGCCAGCTCGACAACGAAATTCGCGATTTGCTCGACGCCACGCGCATCAGCGCCAAAGGCGTGCAGCCGCAGCTGACATGGACCGACCCGACGGACATCGTCAGCGGCGCGCTCAAGCAAAAGGAGCGCCGATTGAGCGCCCACTGGGTCACTTTGGACGTAGCGCGCGACATCCCGCTGGTGCACGTCGATCCCGTTCTCGTCGAACAGGCGCTCGGGCAGCTTCTGGAAAACGCGGCCAAATATTCGCCGAGCGGCAGCGAAATCAGAATTAGCAGCCGCTGCGAGAACGGTCACGTGGTTTTCTCGGTGCGGGATCAGGGTAACGGTCTGACCGCCGATGAGAAAGGCCAGCTCGGCAGACAATCTTTCCGCGGCAGCCGGCAGGTGGCCGGTTCTGGCGGGTCGGGGCTGGGGCTGTGGATTGCCAGCACGTTTATCGCCGCCAACGGGGGCAGCCTGCACGCGGAAAGTCCCGGACCGAATCTGGGGACGACGATGTCGCTGCAGCTGCCGGTGACGGCGGCGGAAATGCCGGAACCGGCGGACGCGCTCAATGACTAAAGTGCTCGTCATTGACGACGAAGCGCAAATCAGACGGTTTCTTCGCGCCGGCTTCGAGCTTCATGGCTTTACCATCATCGAGGCGGAAGACGCCGCGGGCGGTCTCAGGGCTGCGACCATGGATGCGGTGGATCTGATCATTCTCGATCTCAATCTGCCCGATCTGGACGGTTCCGAGGTTCTCGAGCGCATTCGCTCCTGGTCGAATGTTCCGATCATCGTTCTTTCGATTCAATCCGACGAGCACGAAAAAGTCCGGCTGCTGCGGCTCGGCGCCGATGATTACGTGGTCAAGCCATTCGGAATTTCCGAATTGCTGGCGCGGAGCGACGCCGCGTTGCGGCGGCAGCTGCGCAGTACCAACCGCGATCCGGTGGTGAAGGCCGGCCCGCTGGCAATCGATCTAGTGTCGCGGGCGGTGACGCTGAACGGAAAGCGCATTCAGCTCACGCGCAAGGAATACGCTTTGCTGCATGGCCTTGCCACCCATGTGGGCCTCGTGGTGACGCACCAGCAATTGATCAAGGAAATCTGGGGTGGGCACGCCAGCAACATCCAGTATCTTCGCATCCTCGTGCGCAAGTTGCGGCAAAAGATCGAACGCGACGCGACTCAGCCGCAGTTGATCGTCAGCGAGTCCGGCGTGGGATATCGCCTCAATCAGAATGAAAGCGGGGCGGCACCCGGCGGGCGCGGCGTTCCATCGAACAGCTATAGCGCCTGACCACTGCTACGCGACCTTCAAGGCTCGATCAGGCGCCCAGCCGTGGCTTTGATGACGGCTTCCGTGCGCGTCGCGGCGCCGAGCTTGCCGCGGGCGTTGTCGATGTGAAAGTCGATGGTCCTTTTGACCAAACCGAGGATTTGCGCGATCTCCGCCGAGGTCTTGCCGCGCGCCACCCACGTCAGCACTTCGACCTCCCGATCGTTGAGCTCGACGAGCTTGGGCCACAGTCCGGTGCGCGCCACGCCGGCAAGCCGCGCCGCGATAATGGTCGCCAGCACGTCGAAGTCGATCGGCTTGGTAACGTAGTCGTCGGCGCCCAGTTGCCGGCCCTTGAGTTCGTTGTCGCGATCCGTCAGCGCGGTGAGAAAGACGAAGGGCATCTTGGCGAAGCGCGGCGCCAGGCCGATCAGGCGTTCCAAGAGCTCGAAACCGGACATCAACGGCATGCTGATGTCCGACAGCACCAGATCGGGCATGGTTTTGAGGATAGCGGCGAGCCCTTCGTTGCCGTCATGCGCCAGCGTTACCGCGTAACCGCGATCGACCAGCTCCTCGGCAATTAGCGCCGCGGTCTCGCGGTCGTCCTCGATGCAGAGGATCTTCTTCTGGGCTTCGGCCATGCAGGGTTACCAAGAACGCGAAGACTAACGCAAACGGCCGGCAATTTCAGCCCGTTTATGCCGTTCGCCGGCGCGTTCCGGGCCGAGGTTCCCGTCGGCGGCCGGCTCGTATATAACTCTTCATAGATGTATGGCCGAATAGATGTATGGCCCAACGGCCCGCGCCTTTAGCCGCGGGGCTTTACCGGTCGATGGTCGGTTTTCATGCGCCAGCCGCACTCCATCCGGTTTCACCTCACCGCGGTGTTTCTGGGTTTCTTCTTACTCGTGGTGGTACTGGGTCTGTTCAGCATTTGGCGCCTGAGCAATTTCAATCGCTTGTCCGCTGACGTGGCCGATGTGTGGCTGCCCAACACCCGCGTCCTCGGTGACCTCAACAACTTCACGTCCGACTTCCGTGCCATCGAGGGCAGCAACCTTCTGTCGTCCGATCCCGCCGAGCTCGTGGCAACGGAAAGGCAGATGGAGGGCCTCGATCGGTCGATCGCCAAGGCCGAACGCGCTTTCGAGCAGATACGCCACGACGCCGCCGAGGACGGCGTCTATGGCCGCTTCAAGCAGAACTGGAACGACTACCGGAAAATCGTCAACCAGATCCTGGTGCTGTCGCGTACCAACCGCAAGCCGGAAGCGCTGGCGATGTATTCCGGCGCCTCGCGCGACACCTACGACGCCGCGAGCGACGCGCTCGGCCAACTCACCGACCGGGCCGTCGCCAACGCGGCGGCCGCGAGTGAACGGCTTGGCGCCGCCTATCGGCAGGCGTTCTGGCTCATTCTGCTGGGCATGATGATCGCGGGCGTGATGGTGGTCGCCACGCTCGTCCATATCAGCCGCTCGATTTCCGCTCCGCTCCTGCATCTCGCGGAACGCATGCGCTCGCTCGCCGCCAACCACACCGACATCGACATTCCGGAAACCGAGCGGCGCGACGAAATCGGCGAGATGGCGCAGGCCACCGTGGTCTTTCGCAACAACGCGATCGAGCTGATGCGCAGTCAGCGCATGCTGGCTCGCCAGGCATCGTTGCTCGAGGAGCAACTGGCCCAGGAGCAGCGCCTGGCCATGGCGCAGCGTAATTTCATCTCCATGGCTTCGCACGAATTCCGCACGCCGCTCACCATCATCGACGGCCACGCCCGGCGCCTGACGAAGGTGAAGGATTCGATCACGCCCGCCGAAACCGGCGAGCGGGTGGGAAAAATCCGCGCCGCCGTGCTGCGGCTCACGCACCAGATCGACAATCTGCTCAACTCGGCACGACTCATCGATGGCGGCGCCGAGTTTTATTTCCATCCCGCCGAAATGGATGTGGCGGTGCTGCTGCGCGAAGTCTGCCAGTTGCATCGCGAGATGGTGCCCGGCGCGCAGATCGTCGAGCGGTTCGACGCGGCGGCGATGCCCATCGCGGGCGACGCCAAGGTGCTGTTCCAGGCGTTCAGCAATCTCGTGTCCAATGCGGTCAAGTACTCACCGGGCGGCGGCACGATCGAAGTCGAGGCCGAGATTGCCAACAACGAGGTCGTCGTCGCCGTCGCCGACCGCGGCATCGGCATTCCCGCCGGCGACCTCAATCGGCTGTTCGAGCGGTATCATCGCGGCAGCAATGTTTCCGGCATCGTCGGGACCGGCGTTGGTCTCTATCTGGTCAAGATGGCGGTCGACCTGCATGGCGGCCGCATAGAGGTGAAGAGCAAAGAAGGCAACGGCACGCGTTTCGTCGTGCACTTGCCGCTCAAACGCACCGTATCCGTCAAGGAATGGCCGATCGGACCAGTGCCGATAGTCGCGGGGGATGCACCTTCAATCGCCTTTCGCTCGGAGAGCACGCAATGAAATTTTTCGCGCTGACATTGCTCGTCTTCCTCGCGGCGATTTCCGCCGCTGGCGCCGCGCCCGCGCCGCCAATTGTTCCGCTCCATTCGTCGATGCCGCTTGTCCACGCAGATTGGCAGGAACCGCTGTCTTTGCCGCGGCGCCTGCGCAACCATTGCGCCATCGATGCCTGGAGCGGGCGGCCCTATTGCTCCGACCATTGCGGCTTCAACTACCAGGTCTATTCCTGCTCGCCTCAATCGTTCGGCTGCTGCCGCATCGGTTTCGGCTATTGCGATTGGAACGGATTGCTGCGCTGCCATCCGTGACGCGCCTCGCATCTTCTGCGGCCATTCCGCAAGCGCAGATCGCTAAAATTCGAGCGAAGAGCTTAAATCCGCTCTGACCATAGCCGCGCAAAATCGGCGCGCGGCGCGCGCTGTTAGCGGCCTGTTCTGTATCGCCTGCGCAGATGCTGTCTCATGCGATCCATCATCACCTTTGCTGCGCTAGCGCTGGTCGCCGGCGTGCTTGTTCCGCGCTACGCTTCGCACACCGGCGCCGTACCAGCGCCGCATACGGTTGCGGCCCGGCCGCAGGCCGCGATGGCTGCAATGCCGGGCAATGCCCGGTCGGTCGTCGTGCCGCGCGACCAACGCGGCCATTTCGAGGTCGATGCCCGCATCGACGGCCGTCACCTTACTTTTATGGTCGATACCGGCGCGTCGGTGATCGCGCTGACCGCGGGCGATGCCGGCCGGCTCGGCATTCACCCTGCGCCGCACGAATTCGTCACCGAGGTCAAGACCGCGAACGGCACTGTCCGTGCCGCACCCATCCGCCTCGACCGGGTCGAAGTCGGTGATCTCGCCGTCCGCGATGTCGAAGCGCTTGTGCTGCCGGATGCGGCCTTAGGCGACAATCTGCTCGGTCTTTCGTTCCTGTCGCGGCTGCGGCGGTTCGAATACAGCGACGGCAAGCTGGTCCTCGAACAATAGGAAGAACGGCGCAAGGTGCCGTTAACGATACGGGGGCGCCCTTCTGCAATCCGGGCAACGAAAAATCAATGCGTTCCGCTTATTGGTAAGCGGCGCGAAACCGCGAATTTTCGAATTCTAACGATACCGGCCATAAGCGCAAAAGCAGCGGGTCCTGGCCGCTGGCGCGCAGGCCGTAAGATGGGAACACGCATGCTTCGATTTTCGGCGAAATATTTTCGGCGCCCAGCGGGAGTGATCTCCCGCTTCGCACGCGCGGAGCGCGGCGCGACGGCGGTCGAATTTGCCTTGATCGCGCCGGCGTTCCTGGGCCTCCTCATCGCCATTCTGCAAACCACGATCTTTTTGTTTGCGCAGCAGACGTTGCAAACCGCGGCGTTGCAGGCGGGCCGCGCCTTGATGACCGGATCGGGCAGCACGCTGACGCAAACTCAATTCACCAACACCGTCTGTCCGATCATTCAGCCGTTATTCACGTGCTCCAAGCTGATGGTGAATGTGCAAAGCTATGCGGACTTTGCCGCCGCGAATACCTCGACGCCGACGCTGACTTACAACGCGAATGGCAGCGTATCCAACACCTGGTCCTACACGGCCGGCGCTCCGGGCCAGGTCATGGTCGTGCAGCTTATTTATCAGTGGTCGGTCGTTGGCGGACCGCTCGGATTTGTATTGTCCAATCTGCCGAACGGCTCCGCCGAGGTGATGGGAATCAGCGCTTTTCGGGTGGAGCCCTATTGATGATGCCGGCCCTGGTCAGCGCGTACCGCCGTTTTGCCGCATCGACACACGGGCTTGCGGCGATCGAGTTCGCCATGGTCCTGCCGGTCATGCTGATTCTGCTGTTGGCGTCGTACGACGCCGGAAATGGGATTGCCCTGTACATGAAGGTCCGATCGGCGACCTACACGCTGGCCGCCATCACCAACCAGTATACGACGATCCAAGCCACGGACATGGATTCGATCGTGGGGGCTACCTCGGTGGTGCTGGCGCCGTATCCGAGCGCGCCGGTCGTCGTCACCATTTCACAGATCAAGATCAGCTCCGCCAGCAAGGCCACGGTGAGCTGGAGCTACTCGCTCAACGGGACCGCTTTGACGCAGACAGCCTCATGGACCCCGCCGTCATCGCTTTTCACCAACAATTCGTGCGGGTCCTATCCGTGTTATCTGATCCTGGGCCAGGTGAGCTATACGTTCACGCCGTCGTTCGGCTTTTTTGCCAAAGGCGGGATTTCGCTTTCGGACAGTATCTACGTAGCGCCGCGCAGCAGTCTTTGCATATTGTACCCGCCGGAAAACGTCACCACGACCTCGCAATGCTGATGTTGGTCCGGCTTCGCGGCCGGGCCGCATGCTGCGATGCATGTGTGCTGACCCCGCCAGCGTGCGCGATTGCGGCGTGCGGGACGCCTAATTCGAAACGTGGGCTGTGCTAACAGCCTGCTCGAACATCGTGATCAGCGCGCTGGTGATATCCGCGGGCGTGTTCGCGGTGTAGAAAAAGTTGGGCGAAGCGCAGGCCTGCAGCGATGCGGGAATATTCGCAATGTTGCTGTTGGCATAGCCGTCTTCGTCGTTGGCGAAGCTGGCATTCGGGTCCACGATCTGTCCGTAGGGAATGTAGAGGACTGCGATCGTGATCCCGCGATTCTTGAGCGGGGTGCAAAGCGTCGCCGCGTTAAGCGTGGTCGCCGAATTGGAATAGGGGCTGCATCCCGCGTCGCCTCCCCAAGTGCCGCCCGATTGTGTTTGGCAATCCTGCGAGCCATCGGTGATCAGAAACACATAGGGCAAAGCGTTCGACGAACTTGCCCCGGTCCCGACCGAGGTGATGAGACTGTTCATTGCCGGGATGGCGATCTCAAAATGCGTGCCGCCGGAGCCAAGATTTGTATTGACGCCTGTGTCCAGCAAGGTCGCGAGCTGTGCGGCCGCATAATTGATCGTACCGGAGCTGGTCGCCGATCCGTTGATGCTCGTGGTGAGGGCGAAATACGTATAGAGATTGACGATGAACGGATAGAGCCCGACCTTGAATTGATTGGAGATACCGGCCGCCGTCTCGCTGGCATAGGCGGTAGCCAGAAGAGAATTGACGGCATAGCCGACGGCATCGGCGCGCAATTGGATGCATGCCGACGTACCCGGAGTAGAGCAGGTCGTGACCGGCGTATTGGTCCAATTTACGTTGGCGCCGTTGGTTGTGTTTGTGGTGCCGGACGCAAAAGATGTCGGGGTGGTGCCCAGGCGCGAAATGTTGAATCCCTGACAATACCCGCCCGGGCTCGGATTCGGGACGTAGCTGCCGTAACTGTGACCCACAACCGGGGTCGGTCCTTGCCATGGATTTCCCTGGCTGGACGTTTGCGCGCAAGCGCCTTGCGCGGTGAAATGACAAGCGAACTGGCAACCTTGGGGATAGCCCAGGGACCCTTGCAGGTTGTCAGGATTGACCGCCATCAGCCGTTGCTGCTCCGCCGTCGTCGACGGGAAGCTCATGGACCCGGAAACGTCGAGCATCAGATAGAAATTGATGTAAGCGGGCATCGTGAATGTCGATGTCGATGAGCCCGATATGGCGATGTTTTTGTAACCGATGATCCCCATGAAGTAGGTGGGAACCTGGGTCGAAAACGATACGGTTGCCGTCATCGTCAATCCGGTAAGCGTGACGGAAACCGTCGGCGCTACAGTCGTATAGCCGGCGGGCAAATTCGCCGTGAAAAAATTGGTCGCGTAGGTCGAACCACCGCTCACCGTTCCGTTCTTGGTCATGGCCTGGGCGGTGTTGACGACGGTCGAGTTGGTGGAGACGGTGGCGAGGCTCGCCGCGTCGGCGGCGGCTTGCAGCTTGGTGCGGACCATCGAGGCGTTCGAATAATCGACGACGCAGCCGACGGCGCTGACCATCGGCAGCATCGCAAGTGCGGTGATGACCGCGAGGTTGCCGCCCTTGTCCGAGCGAAAACGCGCGATGAGGGCGCCCATCCGGGCAAGTGGGGCAACGAAATTTTTTCCGGCGAATCTGATCATGGCGCACACGCTCCAGTGGTGCGCTTCTATGCTGAATTTGCTAGGAAACCCTTACTTCGATCGTCGAAATGGGGCTTGGCGCGGCCCGCCCCGCGAGCGGCATTAACCATTCGCCGCCGCGGGCATCCAACGTCACGGCCGGTCGCGCTAAACGATCGCCCAGGGGGAGGCGCGGGTGACGTCCTACGTGCTTGCGATCGACCAGGGCACGACGTCGACCCGGGCCATTCTGTTCCGGGCCGACACCTCGATCGCGGCTTTGGCGCAGCGCGAATTTCCGCAGCATTTTCCCGCCGACGGCGAGGTCGAGCACGAACCGGACGATTTGTGGGCGACGACGCTGGAAACCTGCCGAAGCGCCATGCGCCAGGCTGGCGCCGGCGCCCGCGATATTGCCGCTATCGGCATCGCCAATCAGCGCGAAACCACGCTGCTCTGGGATCGCGACAGCAGCCGTCCCGTGCATCGCGCCATTGTCTGGCAGGATCGGCGCACAGCGGACATCTGCACGCGCCTCAAAGCCGCGGGCCACGAGGCTTTGTTCGCGGCCAAGACCGGGCTTTTGCTCGATCCTTATTTTTCCGGCACCAAGCTTGCGTGGCTTTTGGCGCACACCGAGCGTGGCGCCGAGCTTGCGGCGCGCGGCGAACTCGCCTTCGGCACGGTCGATACCTATTTGCTCTGGCGACTGACCGGCGGCAAAACGCACGCGACCGACGCAACGAATGCGTCGCGCACGCTGATGTTCGATATCCACCGCGGCTGCTGGGACGATGAACTCTTGGCGCTGCTCGGCGTGCCCAAAACGGGGCTGCCGCAGGTGCTGGATTGTTCCGCCGCCTTCGGCGTTACCGACCCGGATTTATTCGGCGCCGCGATCCCGATCTACGGCATGGCCGGCGACCAGCAGGCCGCCTTGATCGGGCAGGCCTGCTTTGCTCCGGGCATGGTTAAATCGACCTACGGGACCGGCTGTTTTGCCTTGCTCAATACCGGCCGTTCACCGGTTGCTTCGCACCACAAACTCCTGACCACGATCGCCTATCAGCTCGACGGCATGCGCAGTTATGCGCTTGAAGGTTCGATCTTCGTCGCCGGAGCGGCGGTGCAATGGCTGCGCGACGGTTTGCACATCGTGCGGAGCGCCGAGGAAACGGGCGCGCTCGCCGCCGCGGCCGATCTGACGCAAGAGGTCATTCTGGTTCCGGCCTTTGTCGGGCTCGGCGCGCCTTATTGGCGTCCCGAGGCGCGTGGGGCGCTGTTCGGGCTTACGCGGGCGACCGGGCCGCGCGAACTGGCGCAGGCCGCGCTCGACAGCGTCTGTTTTCAGACTGTCGATCTTTTGGCGGCGATGAAAGCGGATTGGCGCGAGGGCGAAAGCGCGTTACCGACCCTGCGCGTCGATGGCGGCATGGCGGCATCGGACTGGACCATGCAGCGGCTTGCCGATCTCGCCGATTGCGTCGTCGACCGGCCGCGGATCAAGGAAACGACGGCTTTGGGCGCGGCCTATCTCGCCGGCTTGCGCTCGGGCTTCTTTCCCGAGCCGGACCGCTTCACAAATCTGTGGCGATCGGAGCGGCGCTTCACCCCGCAGATGAGCGCCGCCGAGCGGCAGCGAAAACTGACTGGGTGGGCGTCCGCGGTGCGCCGTTTACTGACGTAAAACTTGCAATGTTGTACCGTGGATTGTCTGCGGCCTGTCCGCCGGCGCGGGTGTAGCTCAATGGTAGAGCAGAAGCCTTCCAAGCTTATGACGAGGGTTCGATTCCCTTCACCCGCTCCAACCTTCGCGCCTCACGGCGCTTCGGTTGGCACGCCAACCTTGATCGCGAAGGTTGCCCTCCGAAGCTCGCGAAGCGAGCGTAGGGGGCGATCAGCAGGCCAACAACCCTTGCTTCGCCGCACGCGGAAGGGCATGAAACGGCCGCTTAGGAGTGTAGCTCAACTGGCTAGAGCACCGGTCTCCAAAACCGGGGGTTGGGGGTTCGAGTCCCTCCACTCCTGCCATTCGTCCCCCGCTCCCTTGACGATCCGAGCGCCGGGCAGTAGGTAACTGCCATCGTCAGCGGCCCGGTAAGCGGACTTCCGCGGCGAACATTCCCCAAAAAAAGGACGGCTATGCCGGTCTCCTCCTGAAAGGGTGGGCGGGGAAGAACGATATTAACGAGCAATGGCGAAGATCAGTCCTTTCAAGTTCCTGCAGGAAGTGCGGGCCGAGGCGGAGAAGGTCACCTGGCCGACCCGCAAGGAGACGACCGTGACGACCATCATGGTGTTCGTGATGGTGTTCGTCGCGTCGATTTTTTTCCTGCTGGCGGATCAGGTTATGCGCATCGGCGTCGGATTTCTGCTCGGCATCAACTCGTGAGCGGTTTTATTCATCAAGTAAATTCAAAATCCTGGAACTGATGACATGACCAGCCGGTGGTACGCGGTCCACGCTTATTCGAACTTCGAGAACAAGGTTGCGGATTCGATCCGCGAGCAGGCGAAGCAGCGCGGGCTCGGCAGTCTGTTCGAGGAGATCCTGGTTCCCAAGGAGAAAGTCGTCGAGGTGCGGCGCGGCCGCAAGGTCGACGCCGAGCGCAAATTCTTCCCGGGCTACGTCCTGGTGAAAATGGAGATGACCGACGACGCCTACCACCTGATCAAGAATACGCCCAAGGTGACGGGCTTCCTCGGCTCCGATAACAAACCGATGCCGCTATCGGATGCCGAAGCGGAGCGCATCATCCATCAGGTGCAGGAAGGCATCGAGCGGCCGAAGCCGTCGGTGTCCTTCGAGGTCGGCGAGCAGGTGCGGGTGTCGGACGGGCCGTTCGCTTCGTTCAACGGTACCGTCGAGGAAGTGGACGAGGGCCGTTCGCGGCTCAAAGTTGCGGTGTCGATCTTCGGTCGCGCTACGCCGGTTGAGCTGGAGTTCGGCCAGGTGGAGAAGTTATAGAGAGTGCAGTCGTGGGAGGTGAGGCGGTCGCCAGCCGTCAAATCCGCACCACTAACGGGAGTTAGAGAATGGCAAAGAAGATTACCGGCTACGTCAAGCTGCAGGTGCCGGCAGGCGCCGCCAATCCGTCGCCACCGATCGGGCCGGCCCTCGGCCAGCGCGGTCTCAACATCATGGAGTTCTGCAAGGCGTTCAACGCGCAGACCCAGAAGCTTGAGAAGGGCGCGCCGATCCCCGTCACCATCACGGTTTACGCCGACCGCTCGTTTTCCTTTGAACTCCGCACGCCGCCGGTGTCGCACTTCCTCAAGAAGGCGGCGAAGGTGGAATCGGGCTCGAAGGCGCCCGGCCGCGACATCGCCGGCTCGGTGACGAAGGCGCAAGTGCGCGAGATCGCCGAGCAGAAGATGAAGGATCTGAACTGCGACACCATCGAGGCGGCCATGCGCATGGTCGAAGGTTCCGCCCGCTCCATGGGGCTGGAGGTGAAGTCATGAGCGTTGGAAAACGTACCCGCGGCGCGCGCGAAGGCGTCGATCGCGAGAAGCTCTATCCGCTCGACGAAGCGGTGAAGATGGTCAAGGAACGCGCCAAGGCCAAGTTCGATGAGACTATCGAAGTGGCGATGAATCTCGGCATCGATCCGCGCCACTCCGACCAGGCGGTGCGCGGTGTCGTCACTTTGCCGAACGGCTCCGGCCGCTCGGTGCGGGTGGCGGTGTTCGCCCGCGGCGCCAAGGCCGATGAGGCCAAGGCCGCCGGCGCCGACGTCGTGGGCGCCGAGGATCTGGTGGAGAAGGTGCAAAGCGGCGCCATCGATTTCGACCGCGTCGTCGCTACGCCCGATTTGATGCCGCTGGTCGGCCGACTAGGCAAAGTGCTCGGTCCACGCGGGCTGATGCCGAATCCGAAAGTCGGCACCGTGACCATGGACATCGCCAACGCGGTCAAGGGCGCCAAAGGTGGCTCGGTCGAGTTCCGTGCCGAGAAGGCCGGCATCGTGCAAGCCGGCGTCGGCAAGGCCTCATTCAGCGCTGAAAAGCTGATCGAGAACATCAAGGCTTTCGCCGATGCGGTACAAAAGTCCCGGCCGCAGGGGGCCAAGGGTCACTTCATCAACCGCGTCGCGGTGTCTTCGACGATGGGACCCGGCGTGAAAGTCGAGCCGGCGAGCGTACTCGGCACGACGGAATAATCGCGCTGACGGCAAGAAAGCTGCCAAGACGACCGCGTGCCCCTCATCCGGGCACGCGGCCTTTGACCGCGTTGGCTCTGGCCTTGGAGATGATGCGGCCGCTCGCGTCTTTCGGCAGGTTCTTGCGCAGGCCAGCCTTCAAGCGCTCGACGTCAGCTGCCGGCATTTTGCGGATTTGCTGCACGATGTAATTGGCGAGCGCGGTTTGCGCGGACCAGTACGCGTCGAAATCCGTGTAGCTGAGCTCGACCTCGATCACACGCGTTGCCACGTCGGTGAGCCCGGCGTTGCGGAAATATCCTTCCATATTCTCCATGTGCGAATGCACGTGGCCGGGCTGAACGGGCACTTCGACGCCGGTCTTTTCCAAAGCCTCACGCAACGGGTGTTGCGGGAATCCCTTGTTCTGAAAGTCCCACATATAGGTGGCGATCGTGCCGCCCGGCTTGGTCACGCGCTTTAATTCGGCGACCGCCTTGTTCGGATCGGGGACGAAGGTGATGACCAGCGCCATTACGCCGGCATCGAACGCGCCGTCCCCGAAAGGCAGCGACTGCGCATCGCCAACCCGGAAATTCACGCGTTCGGCTGCCGGTGTTGCGCGGGCATAGGCGATCTGTTCCTCAGAAGGATCGATGGCCTCCACATGCCCGGGCGCGCAACGTTCGAGGAGCAAGCGGGTGAAGGCGCCGGTCCCGCATCCGACGTCCACCCAGGAAAGCCCTTTCGGCAGCGCCAGCCAGTCGAGGAAAACTTCGCCGGCGACGCGGGTGAAGTTCCCCATCAGCCGTTCGTAAGCCTCGCCGTCGGTGAAGAAGCCCTTGGTCTCGGCCATTTGAAATTCCCCGGGAGAGGGCCGGGATATGCGCACGCGTCAAAACACTCTGCAAACGCTCGCCAAAACTCTTGGTCAAATCCCTTGGCAAAGCCGCCGAAAGCGGCTAAACGACTGCCGAGGGGCGTGCCGGCCCGGTTTGTCGGCGCGCCTTTGTGCGTTCCCCAAAAACCACGACAGCGAGGCCTCTCTTAGCGTTGATCCGGGTTGGATTTGCTAAGAGGAGCAAAAGCTTAGCGGTTTTTGAGAGCGTTTCCTGTCCGAGACTGCGGGCGCCGGCAACGGCTTAATCCTTAAAGCCCGCATAGATGGGTGAAGACTAAGGGGCGCATTGCCCTTCGGTTCTAACCTCGATGGCCCGGAACGGTGCAAACCGTACCGGGGGGCAGGCTCGAAAACGTCGTCTTGCCCGGTTCCTCGTGAATTTGGCGGGACGGCCCGCATCACCCGGCGGCTCCCGGCAAAGGAACCGCCAACCGGAGAGAGCTCAATTGGATCGCGCGGCAAAGAGCGAGCTCGTCGGCACCCTTGGAGAGCTTTTCAAAGCTACCAAGGTCGTCGTCGTCGCTCACTATTCCGGCCTGACGGTCGTCCAGATGCAGACTCTGCGTCGGCAGATGAAGCACGCTGGCGCGAGCGTGAAGGTTGCGAAAAACCGCCTCGCCAAGATCGCTC
>Ga0181537_10001433_pt1 | contig 22065 bp, 16 predicted proteins | sample PEATcosm2014_Bin_39_FD_119765 | JGI IMG/M metagenome (GOLD analysis project Ga0181537, IMG submission 119765) | Peatland microbial communities from MTU Mesocosm Facility, Houghton, MI, USA - PEATcosm2014_Bin23_10_metaG | ecosystem: Environmental > Terrestrial > Soil > Wetlands > Peat | place... | reverse complement strand
GAGTTGCTGGATATGCTGGTGTGTCCGGTGTGCAAGAGCAAGGTCACGCAAACGGCGGACGACAGCGGCTTGCGGTGCAGCACCTGCCACAGGGTCTATCCGGTAAGGGATGGGCTTCCCGTGATGCTACCGGAAGAGGCGAGCACGGCGGACGAAGGAAAGCATTAGCTGGCGCGAAGAGCGGGACGCGTTTTCAATCCAGATAGGATTGTCAAGAAAACAATTTCAAGAACATCATTTCAAGAAAACAATTCTAAGAAAAACAAGTGGAGTGTATGGCTAGCAAAAACAGGGATAGCGTGTTGCGCCTGCGGCGGCTGATGGCGCGGATGCGTGGAAAGCGCATTGGCGTGCTGGGCGACGTGATGCTGGACCGGTATTTGTGGGGGACGGCGTCGCGGCTGTCGCCGGAGGCGGCGGTGCCGGTGGTGGAGTTTGTGCAGCAAAGCGAGTGCCTGGGCGGCGCGGGGAACGTGGCGGCGAATCTCGCGGCCTTGGGCGCGCGCGTGGAAGCGTTTGGGGTGGTGGGCGGTGATGAGGCGGGGCGCGCGTTGCAGAACTGTTTACGCGATGCAGGAATTGCGGATGGTGGCGTGGCCGCCGATGCCAAGCGTGTGACGACGGTGAAGACGCGGATTATCGCGCGGCACCAGCAGGTGGTGCGCGTGGACCACGAACGGCGCGAACCGCTGCGCCCTGAGACTGAGGAAAAATTATTGCGCACGCTATTTGCCGCGCTGAAGCAACTCGATGCGCTGGTGCTTTCAGACTATGACAAAGGATTGATCACGGATGCGTTCGCGGACCGCGTGTTGAGCGCGGCGCACCGATTGAAAGTGCCCGTGTTTGTGAAGCCCAAGACATCGCGTCTTTATGCCTATCGCGGGGCGCGCGCCATTGTGTGCAACGCGAAAGAGGCGGGATTTTTTGTCACACGCGCGCTGGGCGATGAGAAATCCGTGGAAGAAGCGGGGCGGGCACTGCTGGCGCATTTTGGGTGTAGCGCCGTGGTGATCACGCGCGGCGAGAAGGGCATGAACGTGGTGGAGGAATCCACCGCCGGGCAATTGCATATTCCGGCGACCAGTTCTGAGGTGACGTACGCGCGCGTAGGGCAGGCGGGAGTGGAGCGCGAGTTTACGGGGCGGCAAGTGTTTGATGTAACGGGCGCGGGAGACACCGTGCTGAGTGTATTGTCGCTGGCGGTGGCAGCGGGCGCCGAAGTGCGCGACGCGGCGGTGATGGCGAATGCCGCAGCGGGCGTGGTGGTAGGAAAATTGGGGACGGCGAGTGTGACCGCGAGGGAATTGTCTGCCGCGCTGGCGGAGGCCCGATAATGCAAGGCGCCAGGACGGCGGTCGGCCGGTGTTGGCGTTTTGGAACAGGGGCGCTTGGCCGCTGATTTTGGCGCTAAACTTGCCGAAGAGTTGATTCAATAGGTTGCCGCTCTGGATGTCCCCCCAGGGCAGATTCTCGAGCGTGAATGAATTCGTTTCCCCCAGTCGATCGGGGCTATTTGCGACACCGTGCGTCGCAGGCGCGCATCTTGTGCCCATGCGTGGTGGTGTGTGCTGCCGTTTTATTTTCCGCTGACATGGTAAAGGCGCAGGATGCTGCGCAAGATGTAGCGGAGGCGGCGCGGCAGGCGCGCGCGCATAAAGCGGAGCAGGCGCAGCGAGACAGTCACGTTTATACCAACGAGGATTTGCAGCGGGCGCGTATCGTTTCGGATGATGATGGCGCGAGCGTTGCGGCGCGTAAGCCAGCCGCCGTGGCGCCGTCCACGACGGACGCGCGGCAACCAGCGACGACATCGGCGGCGGAACGTGGCACCGAGGAGAATGCCGGCGAATCGCTGGGCGAAGTCGCGCGCCGGTACCGGCGCGAGAAAGCGGCGCGACAGGCGGAAGCTGCGCGCAAGGATGATTCGGCGTCGCCATTTCATATGGAGCGCAAGATGGTGCCGCAGCCCGCGCTTGGGGCGATGGCACCGAAGCTGATCGTGGTGCTGCCGCGCCCGGTGATTGAGCCGAAAAAAAATAATGATGTGAGCGGTGCAATAGCCGTGAAGCGCGATCCGTTTCGGCGACCGGCGACCAGGATGCCGGAGACGCAAAGGCATCGGAGCGTGGCGCGCGCAAATTCCGTGAAAGCGGATCCGTCGGCGGCGACCTCGGCGCGGAGAGCGAAGTCGGCAGTGGTGGCACCACTCACGGTGACCGTTAACGCTGACGGCGCAAAGCGGGTTGTGGGTGAGTCGCCGGTGAGTTCGACATCAGACAGACCGACGGCGTTAGTCGCGGCGCCCAAAGCCAGCGCGCCATCGGTCGCGTCAAGCAACACATTTGGTGTAGCGGCGGTTGCAAAATCTGCCGCTGCCAATCCGGCGGCCAGCAGACTTTTGCCGTCTGCGGTGGCCCCCATCGTTCCATCGAAGGAGAAATCTGACAACATTGCTTTAGCGCCCCGCGCGCTGCCAGGCACGCCCGTTGCGATGACGGCGACGGTCACCGTGCGAGCGGGCGATTCCCTCTGGAAGCTATCGCGACAATATTTGGGCGCTGGCTCGCGGTGGCAGGAATGGGTGCGCAGCAATCCTGCGTTGCGAGACCCGCAAAGGATTCGCGCGGGAACCGTGCTTGCTATGCCGAGTTCTGCTACGCGAGCAAACTTAGAAGCAACGCCAGCGGGATCCGCGACAGAACTGGTGGTCCGCGGTGGCGACTCTTTGTGGAAGATATCCGTGGCGCGTTTTGGCAGCGGAAGGTTTTGGACGTGTTTGCAGACGGCAAATCCGGCCCTGCGGGATGCCGGCCTAATCTATCCCGGGCAGATTTTGCAGATCCCCCAGAGTTGTGGCGACGAGGGGCGAAGCCCTCGGACCACAGCCCCCTGACGCGCCACCAAGCCCCTGTTCTGGGGCGGAAAAACGTTCATTACTGAGCGGATGTCATCCCTGCGGATCATGGCGGGAAGCTGAAGGATTTGTCGCTGGTTTCGACCCACAAGTTGACGACGCGAGTTTTCTGGCTCTGCGCAGGGTCGGAGTTTTCGTTGGGTAGCGGGGAGAAGGGGCTGATGGCCACGGTGATGATGACGCCGCTGGCGCCTACGGGCGATTTGGCATGCAGCAGGGCGAAGCTTTTGACAGGGCCGTAGTAGCCCGTGGGGCCCCAATCGGCGAGGAAATCTTTCTTGGTGTAGCTCTGGCCGGGCTTCCAGATCTGGTAGGCCTTGTCGGTGTCACCAGCGATCAATGCGTTGAAAAAAGTTTCCACGGCGTGTTTTTCCGGATAGTAGCGCACCGTAAAGTACAGTCCGATGCAGGCCAGAGACAACAGCGCCACAACGGTGAAAATCATGGCGCGGGATTTGTCGGGCTTGGTGGCAGGTACGTCGAGCAGCGTGGTCATGCGGTGGTCTCCTGCCTGCGAGCGGCGAAAGTCACGAATCAAAATTAGCAGAAGAAGCGTGCGCGAGTAAAATCCTGCGCTCTACGTTGGACTATGTTGCGTTGGATCGCGCTGCGGTGATCAGGTTACGCGCCGAGAGCGCCAGTGATGCCTTCGGGCAGTTCGATCTGATGTTTTGTGCACGCTTTTTCGGCGTGTTGTTCAAACGCCAGCGTGATCAAGCGGTCGATCAAGTCGCGGAAGGGAATCCCGGTGGCTTCCCAGAGCTTGGGATACATGCTGATGGAAGTGAAGCCGGGGATGGTATTCACTTCGTTGAGATAAATTTTGCCAGCGGCCTTTTCCATGAAGAAATCGACGCGCGCCATGCCGCTTAGTTCCAACGCGCGAAATGCGGCGATGGCCATGGTTTGGAATTTTTTCACTTGCGCGGGTTTTAGCTCGGCGGGGATGAGCAGCAGCGTGCCTTCCTCGAGATATTTGGCGGCGTAATCGTAAAACTCGCGATGCGGGACGATTTCTCCGGGGATGGAAGCTTGCGGATCGTGATTGCCGAGCACGGCGACTTCGATTTCGCGTGCGCTGACGGCTTTTTCCACGAGGATCTTCACGGCGAATTCGGCGGCCAAGGTAATCGCGGGGCCGAGTTCCGCGCGGTTGTGGACCTTGGTCATGCCCACGGAAGAGCCGAGCGTGGCAGGTTTGACGAAGACGGGATATGCAAATTTGTCTTCGATCGCGGTCTGAATGGCTTCAGGATGGGCTTCCCATTTGTGGCGCTGAACGGTGATCCACGGAACCACGGGGATGCTGGCGAATTCGAGTAAACGCTTGGCGACGTCTTTGTCCATGGCGATGGCGGAGCCCAGAACGCCGGCGCCGACGAAGGGCAAGCCCGCGAGATCGAGCAGTCCTTGGACGGTGCCGTCTTCGCCATAGGTGCCGTGCATGACGGGAAAGACGGCATCAAGGCGCTGTCCTCCGCCGCTGCCATCGAGCCGCACGAGCGCGGCGTCCGTGGGGTCGGCGTTCATCATCACGCGCTGTCCCTGGCGCAGGACATCCGGCAACATTTTTTGCGCACCCGCGCCGACGAGCCAATGGCCTTCTTTGGAAATGCCGATGGGCACGGCTTCATATTTATCGGGATCGAGACCGCGGATGACGGAGGCGGCGGAGGCCAGCGAAACTTCGTGTTCGCCGCTGCGGCCGCCGAAGAGTACGCCAATGCGCAAACGCTTTTTGTCAGGGGTCATGGAAATCGTTGGTATGGGCTTGGGCGCCTGTTCTTAGTTATAGGGGAAAGAGTGCGCGTTGTCGCGGGGGAAGTGGGGAAGAGGTTCTGGAGTGACAACGGAGACTTGGCGGCGTTTTCGCTGGGCGGATGGGTCTCTGACCGTGCATAAATTTGTTGGCTGGCGATGGAACCTTTGGGGATTTTTGTCGTCTAGTACAGCAGCTGGAATGAGCAGGAGGGTTTGTGTCTGCACCATCGTCTTCGCGAGCACCGTCGACTGCGCAGGCCGAGCATGGCGGCGCACCGTTCCTCGAGGTCTTTCGATGGGATTTGCGCTACGCCGTGCGCACGCTCTGGAAAGATAAGGGATTTGCGGCCTTCGCGATTCTGATTGTGGGGCTGGGCGTCGGGGCGAGTTGCACGATTTTTAGCGTGGCGAACACGCTCTTAATTCGGCCGTTGCCGTTTCGCGAGCCGGGCCGACTGGTGTGGATGGTGAATCACATCGATGAAACGAACGATATGTCCGGGAAGACCGTGCAGGTGAACTACCTGCTCGAATACCAGAAGCAGAACCAGTCGTTTGCGGAGATGGCGGCGTACTACGCATTTTATGGTTTGGGCGACGCGAAGCTGATTGGCGGGGGCGATCCGGAACGGTTTACGAGTGTGCCGGTGACACAGAATTTTTTTCCGTTGCTGGGCGTGCTGCCGCAGCTTGGGCGGCAGTTTAACGCGGAAGAGAGCAAGCAGAACGGGCCGCACGTGGTGATGCTGACGGATGCGTTGTGGCGGAGGAAGTTCGGCGCCGACCCGGATATTGTTGGGCGAACGTTGGCGTTCGACGGTTTTCTGGCGACCGTGGTGGGCGTACTGCCAGCTTCTTTCGACTTTGCGACCATTTTTACGCCAGGAAGCCGCGTAGATATGTTCGAGCCGCTGCCGTTGTCGTCGGAGATCAATCGGCAAGGCAACACAATTCTAATCATCGGGCGGCTAAAGCCTGGTGCGACGCTTGCGCAGGCGCAGGCGGAAGCGGCGATCTTGGGGAAGCGATTCAAGGAAGAACATAAGGATCAGAACGATTTTGATCCGAAACTTTCCATGCTGGCGCAACATGTGAGCGGGCGGCTGCGGCCGGCGTTGCTGGTGCTGGCGTCTGCGGTGGGCGTGGTGATGCTGATTGTTTGCGCGAACCTTTCTAATTTGCTGCTGGCGCGCGGGGCGGCGCGGCAGAAGGAGATTGCCATCCGGACGGCGTTGGGCGCGGGGCGGGGCAGATTGATTCGGCAGATGTTGACGGAGAGTCTGGTGTTGTCGTGCTGCGGGGCGGGGGTGGGGCTGCTGCTGGCGTTTGCTGGGACGCTGGTGTTGACGCATATGACGGCGGTGGGCATTCCGCTGCTGGGCAACGTGAGCATGGATGGAACCGTGCTGGCGTTTACCCTGCTGGTGGCGGTCGGGACGGGATTGATTTTTGGATTGATGCCGGCGCTGCAGGTGCGCGACGTGAAATTGCACGATACGTTGAAGGATGCGAATCGCGGGTCAAGCGGCGGACGCAGGCACGCGTGGATTCGCGGGGCGCTGGTGGTGTCGGAAATCGGGCTGGCGTGCGTGCTGCTGGTGGGGGCGGGGCTCTTGATACGGAGTTTCGTGCGCGTGCTCGAGGTGGACCTGGGCTTCCGGCCAGAGCGCGCCGCTGCGTTACGGGTGGATCCTAATTCGTCCTACAAAACGCAGGAGGAGAAGAACGGCTACTTTACGGAAGTGTTGCGCCGCGCGTTGGAGGTTCCGGGAATTGAGGCTGCGGGGCTTTCCGATTCGCTGCCGCTGGGGCATAACCGCGGTTGGGGCATTGCGGCTAAGGGCGTGCAGTATACCCCGGAGAATTATCCGGAAGGTTTTCCGAGAATCATCAGCGACGGGTACTTTCATGCGATGGGCGTTCCGTTGCGTGCCGGGCGGGATTTCACGGAACGCGATACGAAGGGCTCGTTGCCGGTAATCATTCTGAACGAAGCTTGCGCGAAGACCTTGTGGCCGGGCCAAGATCCCATCGGAAAGATCGTGGCGGAGGATGTGGACCGCACCGTGGTGGGCGTGGTGGGGAATGTGCGCCACATGGCGCTCGAGGAAGGTTCCGGCAACGAGTTTTATATTCCGATGCGTCAGACGCAGGATTACGGCACGGTGGACCTGGTGGTGCGGACATCGTTGCCTACGCCGGAGCTTGCGGCGCGGCTGCGTGAGGCGCTGTTGCCTGTCGAGCCGAATCTGGCCACGGCGAATCTGCGCACGCTGCAGACCATGGTGGACCGCGCCGTATCTCCTCGCCGATTCATCGTCCTATTGCTGACGGGATTTGCGGGGTTTGCACTGGTGCTGGCGTCGCTGGGGATTTATGCGGTCATTTCATATTCCGTGAGCCAACGCACGCAGGAGATTGGCATACGCATGGCGCTGGGAGCTTCGGCGCAGACGTTACAGGCCAGCATTTTGGTGCAGACCCTGAGTCTGGCTGCTATCGGCATGGTGATTGGTCTCGCCTGTTCCTGGGCGCTGGCGCGAACCCTCAGCGGGCTGCTCTACGGCGTGACCGCGACCGATCCCGCTACGTTTGTCGCGATGATTGTCGTGGTGACCGGGGTCTCGGCGCTCGCGGGCTTTTTGCCGGCGCGCCGTGCGTCGCGGATTGATCCGATGTCCGCTTTGCGCGCCAACTGAGACGTTACAGGATTTTTTTGCCGAGGGCGGAGAGAATCAGTTCCACGCCGAGCAACGCGGTGCGGTTGTGCTCGTCGATGACGGGATTGATTTCCACCACCTCGAGCGAGGCCATGGAGTCGCTGTCGGCGATCATTTCCATCGCCAGGTGAGCTTCGCGGTAGGTGACGCCGCCGCGTACCGGGGTGCCTACACCGGGGGCATCGCTGGGATCCACAAAGTCCATGTCCAGGCTGACGGCGATGCCGGCCGTATCGTCCATGGCGTATTTGAGGGCATCGCTCATCACCTCGCGCATGCCGCGTTCGTCGATGTCCCGCATGGTGAATACGTGGATGCCGGATTTCTTAACGATTTTGCGTTCCTGGGCATCTAGATCGCGTGCGCCGACGATCACGATGTTGCCCGGTTCCGCTTTGGGTTTGAAGCCCATTAGATCAACGAGCTCCGGGGGCCCGTAGCCCATGATGGTGGCGAGTGGCATGCCGTGGACGTTGCCGGAGGGTGACGATTCGGGCGTGTTCATGTCGCCGTGCGCGTCCAGCCAGATGTAGCCGATATCTTTTTTGTCTTTGCGGAAGAAGGAGGAGACGCCGGCCGATGCGCCGGCGGCGATGGAGTGGTCGCCGCCCAGGATCAAGGGAAAATAATTCTCTTCCAGCGACTTCTGCACGGCTTCCGCGAGATCTTTGCAGGCTTCGGAAATTTCCGCTAAATACTTGGCGCGCTTTTCCCCGTAGGACATCTCTTCCGGCTGCTTCACCGAAATATTGCCGATGTCTTCGACCTGATGGCCGAGTTGCTTGAGGCGCGTCTGCAATCCCGCCACGCGGAGCGCCGAAGGTCCCATATCCACGCCGCGGCGGCTGGCGCCGAGGTCCATGGGTACGCCGATGATACGAACTTTTTGGTGCGTCATTTTCTCAGGCCTTAGTTCGGTGAGGCGCGCTTCAAGGCGTGGCCGGGCGCTTTGCCGCGCGCGGGCGCGGACGTAGGCCGGAGCACTCGTCAGGAAACTGCGCTCACTCTATTGGTAACCGCTAGAACTGCGAGCCGGCGTTGGGTGCCGGAGAGGCTCCCAGCCAGATGAAGCGATACCGGACCAAGCTTTGGACCTAGCCCTTACTACCCCAGTTAAGGGTACACGCGATAGAGCATGCGAGGGAAGGGGATGACCTCGCGGATGTGTTCGGTGCCGCAGATCCAGGCTACGGTGCGCTCAAGGCCCAGGCCAAAACCGGCGTGCGGGACGCTGCCGTAGCGGCGCAGATCCAAGTACCACTGGAACGATTCTTCCGGTAAGTTGTTCTCGCGCAAGCGTTTAACTAGCAGGTCGTAGTCGTGGATGCGCTGGCTGCCGCCGATGATCTCGCCATAGCCTTCCGGGGCGAGCATATCGAAGGCGAGCGCCAAATCGGGACGCGCTGCATCTGGTTGCATATAAAAGGCTTTGATCGCCGCCGGGTAGCGATGGACCATCACCGGGCGATCAAATTCGCTGGATACGATGGTTTCTTCGTCGCCGCCGATATCGTCGCCGAACTTAGCCGGGTTGCCGCTCTTTTGCAGGATGGCGATGGCTTCCTCGTAGGAAATTCTGGGGAAAGGCGTTTTGATGTTTTCGAGCTTTTTGACGTCGCGCTTGAGCGTTTCCAGTTCGCGGGACTTGTTTTTCACGACGGATTGCACCACCGCGCTAACCAAGCCTTCGGCAAGGGCCATCATGTCGTCCAGTTCGGCGTAGGCTGCTTCCGGCTCGAGCATCCAGAACTCAGTAAGATGGCGTCGCGTCTTGGATTTTTCCGCGCGAAACGTAGGGCCGAAGGTATAGATCTTGCCCAGCGCCATGGCTAATGCTTCGCCATACAGCTGGCCGCTCTGCGTTAGATAGGCTTTCTGGTCGTCGATGTAATTCACTTCAAAAAGTGTGGAGGTGCCTTCGCAGGCCGCCGGGGTGAAGATAGGGGCGTCCGTAAGCGTGTAGCCCTGCTCGTCCATGTAATTGCGCGCTGCGCGGATGGCCTCGGCACGAATGCGCAGGATGGCGGCGGAACGCGGCGTGCGGATCCACAGATGCCGGTGGTCCAGCAGAAAATCGACGCCGTGTTCTTTGAGCTGAATGGGGAAAGGCGTGGCTTCGGAGACTTTTTGCAGCACCTGGATGGTGCTGACGCCCATTTCAAATCCGCCGGGGGCGCGCTGCTCGGCGCGAATTTTGCCCGTGACGATGACGCTTGATTCTTGCGTCAGCCCCTTCAGCGCGGCAAAGGCTTCCGGGTTTTCTTTCAGCGCGCAAACGCCCTGGATGATCCCCGTACCATCGCGAAAAATCGGGAACATCAGCTTCCCCGACTCGCGCAAATTGTAGAGCCAGCCCTTGATGGTGACTTCCTGCCCGTCGTATTTTTCCGCATGCTCGATGCTGATGGTCGTCATAGTGAGTTTCGCCGGTGGATTTGCAAACCAGCAGTTTATCAGAGGTGTGGAATTGTCGTGCTATCGAGGGACATAGAACGGAAGGAGTCTGGCCTCGAGAAACTTCCGCAGGCCATATTTTATTGGGCGGCAAGCTTCAGTCGCGAAGAACCTCCCACTCATCTTCATCATTTGCCGGAGAGATAATGTCCCCCAAGATCTTCATTTTCCCTTTCATCAATCCAATCATTTTCCCCCGGTCGGTGACCGCAGCCGTCGTCGCAATGTTATGCGCTACTGGTTTCCTGGTGATCCTGACGACTTCAAGAATCTCCTCGCACTTGGCTTTAAATTCAGAAATGGGATTTCTTCTGAGGTCTCCCTCGTTGGAGAACGCTTTAGGCTACCGTCATAATCGCGACCAACTTATGTGTTCTCGTTGCGCAAACTTCTAATTCCATTCTTCCTCGAATTTATCGAGTGCGACCCTGGCGTTCTCCAGTTGTTCGGCAGGGGTTGGGGCGTCGGGAGCTGTCTTCTCCTTTATCTCCAGCGTAAGCGGCAGATTTTCCATCGGCGCGGTCTTCAACAGCTTAATGGCCGCGGGCCAATCAATCGTGCCGTCGTAGGGCGCAAGATGCTCGTCCTTATCCCCATGATTGTCGTGTAGGTGGACGCCGGCGATTAGTCCGCGCATGGGCGCAAAGCTTTTCTCGATGCGCTCAGCCTCCGGACCGTCCGCCAGGTGCGCGTGGCCAATATCAAAATTAAAGCGCAAGCCGGTCAGACGCGTCTCGTCCACAAAATTCCGCAGATACTGCGGGTCGCCCATCTCGCTGGTGGTGTTTTCCAACGAAATCACCACACCGGCGTGATGTGCGTGCAGAATCAAATGCTCCAGCGAACTAAACCCCGCATCGCGCTTACGCGGGTCGGCGGTTTCCCGCGGGCCGCCCATATGCAACACCAGCCGCGGATACGGCAAATCCTCGGAAATGTCGATGGCACGCTTCAACTCGTCCATGGCCTCAATCCGCCGCACGCGCTCGATCTCGCAAATGGACACCGGCGTCCCGCCCTCACGCGTGGCGCTCAGGTCTCGGCTGGTCGGGCCATGCAGCGAGGAGAGAAAAAGGTTGTTGGCGCTCAAGGCTCCGGCCATGGCTCGCACATCCGCCTTTGCGTTGTAATCAAAGTGCGCGCGGCTGGCGAATATCTCTACGCCTTGAAAACCCGCGGCGGAGATCTGTCCCAGCAATTCGGGCGTTAATCGGCGGGAAATAAACTGGTAGGTCGAAAGGATTCTCTGCATAAGCGTAACACTACGAGTTTAAAGCCAAACCTTCCCAGCCGATAGCCTGCGAGCAAATAGTGTGATGAGATTCAGTAAACCAAGCCGAGCTGCCAAAGCGCGAGCCTCAATGCGCCGCAGCTAGCGGCCACACGCGCTAATAACCGATCGCCGAGCCTTGGTCGCGCGGATCGGCGGCCCCGAGCCGCTCCCAGGTGTGCGGGTCGATGCCGATGGCGTTCACCAAACCGATATGCCCGCGCCGCTTCGTCGCGTGACCAAGCGTATTCAACCCGGTTTCCAAGCTCGCGGGAAACTCATTCTCTAAAATCACCACATCCGGCAGCCACTGGTGATGGAAACGCGGCGCATTGATGGCCGCCTGCGCGTCCATGCCCAGCCGCATCCAGTTCAGCACGCTGAGCAGCGTCGCCGAAATAATCGTGGGGCCCCCAGGCGAGCCAGTCACAAAGCTGAGCTTCCCGTCGCGCAGCAGCATCGTCGGCACCATCGAGCTGAGCGGGCGATGCCCCGGCGCAATGGCGTTGGCTTCCGATTGCATCAGCCCGAACAGCGCGTTCGGTATGCCCGGCTGCGTGGTGAAATCGTCCATCTCGTCATTCAATAGAAACCCCGCCGAGCAGGTGAAATGCGAGCCGTAGCTGTTGTTCAGAGTGTAGGTGCTGGCCACGGCGTTGCCCTGCGCGTCCACCACGGAAAAGTGCGTGGTGTGCGGCCCCTCGCTTAAGCCGGAAGCAAGTTCTGGCGCCGCCGCGCTTGCCGCCATTCCGCACACGTGCGGGCTGCCGGCCTTCACTTCCTTGCTCGAAGAAGCATGCGCAGGGTCGATCGTCGCCGCGCGCTCCGCCGCGTAGCACGGCGCGATCAACCCATCCACGGGAATCGATGCGTAATCCGGATCCGCCAGATACGCCGCGCGGTCCGCGAACACTCGCCGCATCACTTCCACTGTCATGTGCACGCTGTTCACGTCATCCCAATTTTTCAGCGGCACGTGCTCGAGCATGTTCAACGCTTCGATAATCGCCACGCCGCCCGAACTCGGCGGCGGCGACGTCAGCACTTCCCATGCGTGTTCCTCATTCTCATATTTCGCCCGCAGCGCCTGGCGCACCTTCGGCTGATACGCCGCGAGATCTTCCAGCGTGACGATCCCGCCAAACGCGTACATATCCGCCGCGATGGCCCGTGCCGTTTCTCCGCGGTAAAACTCTTCGGGACCATTTTTGGCAATGCGCCGCAGCGTGGCGGCAAGTTCCGGCTGCTTAAATACATCGCCCGCCTGCCACAACCGGCCATCGCGCAGAAATATACGGTTGCTGGTCGAAAACTTTTGCAGGTCGGTTCGATTTTGCTCTAATTGATGCGCCAGCTTGGCGCTCACCGGGAAGCCATCCTCCGCCAGGCGAATTGCCGGCGCCATCACATCTGCCAACTTCATCGTGCCGTACGTTTTCAGCGCCAGCGCCAGTCCCGCCACCGTCCCCGGCACAGCCACGGAGCGCGGTCCCACCGTGGCCGCGCCTGCATCCAGTTTGCCATCCGCCTTGATGTACATATCGCGCGTGGCACGCCCCGGCGCCACCTCACGATAATCAAAGAAGCTGCTGCGCCCATCCGCCAGCCGCACCAGCATGAACCCACCGCCGCCGATATTTCCCGCCGCTGGTTCTACCACCGCCAACGCGAACGCCACAGCCACCGCGGCGTCCACGGCATTTCCGCCGCGCTTCATAATCTCGACGCCGGCTTGCGATCCAAGTTCCTCGTCGCTCGCGACCATGCCATGCGTTGCACGCACCGCTTGCTTCGGCCACGCCGCCGCGGTGGCCGCTTCCGTGCGGTCGCGGTATTCGGCAGAGATCTGCGCTTGCACATGCGGCGCACCAGCCAGACTGGCGCTGATTGCCAAGGCCATCAACGTCGCGCTACGTAGGGCGGCTGCGCAGGCTAATCTTCGCTGGAGTTTGCCAGCGGATGCCCGGCCAGGCTCGTAGCCGGAAAGTTTGTTTGTTGGGTCTACCACGGAGTGAGGACATTAAGGGATTGGTCGAGGCCGGTCAAGCCTGGCGGGCGCACGCCACTAATTCTCGCTGAGGAACTCGACCGTCGCCGGTCCCGGCAGCAACCCCGCCGCCGTCCCACGCTCGATCAATTGCGCCACGGCCTTTTTGCCGCGCTCCCCGTAGCCCAAGGTCCATTTGTTCACATACATGCCCACGAACTTGTCCGCCAGTTCGGTGTCCATCTCTCGCGCAAACTGCATGGCGTAGTTCAGCGCTTCCTCACGATGCTCCAGCCCGTACGCCACGCTGTCGCGAATCACCTTGGCCACCAGCAGCCCCAGCTGTGGACCCAGCGCCCGCCGCACCGCATTGCCCCCCAGCGGCAGCGGCAGATCCGTCAATTCCTGCCACCAGATGCCCAGGTCGATCACTTTATGCAGACCCAGTTGCGAAAAGAAAAGCTGTCCTTCATGGATCAGCAACCCGGCTTCCACCACGCCGTTCTGCACCGCATCGATAATCTTGTCGAACGGCATCACCACCGGCTCAAAATTCGGCTCATACAGTTTCAGCGTCAAATACGCCGTCGTCTGCAACCCGGGCACGCCGATTCGTTTCCCCGCCAGCTCCTCTTTCTTAAAATGCTGTTTAGTAACCACGATTGGCCCGTAGCCCTCGCCGAAGCTCGCACCGCAATCCAGCAGCACATACTTTTCCCGCAGCGAGGGATACGCCGCAAAACTGACTGCCGTAACGTCGTAAGTCTCCGTGAGCGCCGCCTCATTCAGTGTCTGAATGTCCGAAAGTACGTGCGTGTACTTGTACCCGGGCGTCGCCAGCTTGTGCGTTGCCAGCGCATAAAACATGAACGCATCGTCGCTATCTGGCGAATGCGCCAGTTTGATCTCCATGGGCTCTTTTTCGGTTTTTGGGGCGCTCTGGGTTGCGGTCATGGCAGCGTCTTTCCTTTACTGGGCGGTCGTTTCCACATCATGCGGCCCGGACGCTGGCGATCTCTGCGTCCAGCGACACTCCGCCCTGTTACAAGTTGCGGGCAGAAGGGGGAAGCAGCCGGTGTGACGTCAGCGCCAGCGGCACACCGCTTGGCGATTTTTGGTCGTGAAAAGCCTAGCACAGTGCCACACGCGGGACAAACCTCCGAAGACCGTCGCGAGGCGCATCCCGGCTTCCCCTGGAACTCGCGCCCTCCCTGCTGCGTATGAACACTGTGGACGAAACTGTGATAAGAACGAACCCACTCGCGTTACCCGAGCATCGCCACGGACGGAGCTCATGGCCTCGATAATCTCGCAGCAAAATCTTCGCACCACGGATATGTCGCCTCGCACGGAAATCCTTCCTGTGCTGGCCATCGCCACCGCTATTACCCTCGTTCACCTCTTCACCAACAATCGTTATGGCTTACATCGCGACGAACTCCAGTTTCTCAGCGACGCCCGCCATCTCGATTGGGGCTTCGTGGCCTACCCGCCGCTTACGCCATTCGTCGAGCGTGTAAGCCTGGCCATCTTCGGCCTCAACCTGGTTGGTCTGCGCCTCGCCTCCGTCCTGGTGCAAGCCCTCTCTATCATCATTGCCGGCCTCATGACCCGCGAACTCGGCGGCGGTCGCCTCGCCCAATTTACTGCCGCCCTGGCCGTGGCGGTTTCCCCTCTCCCTCTTTTTGAGGGCACCGAATTCCAATACTCCAGCTTTGACTATCTCTGGTGGCTCCTCGCCGCATACTCGATCATCCGCCTGCTTAAGTCCGAGAATCCCCGCTGGTGGCTGGCCATCGGCGCTTCCGTCGGCGTCGGCCTGGAGACCAAGTACACCATGTGCTTCTTCGTCGCCGGCATCGTCGGTGGCCTGCTCTTTACTAACGCTCGCCGCTTCCTGCTAAGCCCGTGGTTCTGGACCGGCGCGGCCCTCGCCGCCCTGATTGTCCTGCCCAACGCCATCTGGCAAATCCGCCATGGTTTCATCTCCTACCACTTCCTGCAGCACATCCACGTGCGCGACGTCGGTCAGGGCCGCCACAAGGATTTCTTGACCAGCCAGCTATGGCTCTGCGCCTCCTCTTTGGCGGTGCCCCTGTGGCTCGCGGGATTGGTCTCGTTCTTCCGTAGCGCCCGTTATCGCATGCTTGCGTGGATGTACGTCATTCCGCTGGCGCTCTTTTATTTTGGCAAAGGCCGCTCCTACTATCTCGCCGCCGCTTACCCCATGCTCATCGCCATGGGCGCGGTCCTGGCGGAGCGCTGGCTCGCCACGCTCTCTGCGCTGTGGCGCCGCGTTATCGAAGGCTTCTACTTTACTGGTCTCCTCGTAGGGGCCGCTTTCGTCTGCGCCCTGCTCATCCCGTTGGCCACCAGCGGGCCGCTCATGCACTTCGCCCTCAAAAATAATGGTGATCTACGCGAAGAGTTCGGCTGGGAAGACCTGGTCCGCACGGCCGCCGCCGTCCGCGATACGCTTCCCGTCGAGCAGCGCCCACACGTCGGCATCATTGTCGGCAACTACGGCGAGCAGGGCGCGGTCGAAATCCTCGGCCCGGCCCTCGGCCTCCCCGCCCCCATCAGCATGACCAATTCCGCTTGGCTCCGCGGTTACCCCACACCGCCACCCGAGGCTCTCATTGTTATCGGCTTCTCGGAAGAGTCGGCTGACGAGAAGTTCGCCTCTTGCCGTGTAGCCGCCCACCGCACGAACCCTTTCCCCTTCCCCGGCCTTAACAACGAAGAATCCGAATACCACCAGGACATCTTTCTGTGCGGCCCCCCGCGGCTCTCTTGGCCACAGTTCTGGCAAGAAAATCAGCGTTACGGCTGAGCGTAAGCTTTACTCGGCCACGGCGTTAACCCCGGATTTCCTGGGTTAGCCGTGCCACCCCTGTCGATTTAGCCTCCTCCAGTTCGACGATTAGGTAGAGCCCCCAACGGGGACCAGAGCCTGGAGGCGTCCATGTCGGTCCAAGATCGTAATTCTCGCAGCTCCAAGCCAAGTTTGATGACCCCAACTTTTTGGACGATTGCCGTCCTGCTCATTTTGGCGGCCCTGGGCCTTCGCTTGGCTACTTCGCTGGCGCTGTTCCGCTTTCTCCACTGGGCCACCTGGGCCGTCTGGCAGGCTGCGCGACTGCCCCTTGTCCTGGCATACCAGGAAACCCTGCCTGGGTGCTTACCTGGCATCGCCATTTTCTGGCAGCTCGCGTCTAAAATGGCGGTCTGCATCGGCGATATCCTGCGCTTTGCAGCCCGGTAGCTCGATGTCGATTTCTCAGCCCTTCGTTCGACGTCCCAGTAGACGTAGACTTAACGGCACGCGCCGCCCACGAAATGCGTCACGGTATGCTTGCCGCACACAAAAGGAGAAAATGCCCCATGCGTTTCATGGTCATCGTAAAAGCCAGCAAAAAATCTGAATCCGGCGCCTTGCCGGATCCGAAGATCCTCGCCGAAATGGGTAAGTTCAACGAAGAACTAGTCAAAGCCGGCATCCTGCTCGCGGCGGAAGGCTTACATGCCAGTTCAAAAGGCAAGCGCGTCGCCTTCTCCGGCAAGAATCGCACCGTCATCGACGGCCCCTTCACCGAAACCAAGGAGCTCATCGCCGGGTTCTGGCTCTGGCAGGTGCGCTCCATGGACGAAGCCCTCGAGTGGGTTAAGCGCTGCCCCAATCCCCACGAGGACGATTCCGAGATCGAAATTCGCCAGGTCTGGGAAATGGAAGAGTTCGCTCCCGTGATGACCCCCGAAATGGAATCGCGGCACCAACGCGTCCGTGCGCAAGTCGCCGAGCAAAAGAAATAGTGGCCGTGCACATCGTCCAGCGCCGCACCCGAAAAAAACTCGTCGCCCGCGTCGATTTCACCCGCACTCGTTCGACGCTCCTATAGAACCCAAAATCACCGGTTCCACAGCGAACCGCCAAAAAAAAGGAGAAGCGCCAATGAAGTTCATGATGATCGTCAAGCACCCCGAAAACTACAGCTATCCCCCGAAAGCGTTGATGGATGAAATTACCAAACTGCGCGATGCCGCCATCAAGTCCGGCAAGTTACTGGGCGATGGTGGCCTCCTGCCGATGGCTGCCGGCGCCACCGTCCGCCTGTCCGGCGGCAAGGTGGACGTCATCGACGGCCCCTTCACCGAGGCCAAGGAAATTATCGGGGGCTACGCGCAGTTCGAATTGGCTTCGAAAGAAGAGGCCGTCGCAAGCGCCGTGGAGTTCATGGAACTGCACCGCAAGCATTGGCCCGACTGGAATGGCGTATGCGAAGTGCGCCAGATGATGGTGCATGGCGAAGATTGCGTCTCCAAAAACTCAGCCGGTGAAGTAGCGACGGGCTCGGCAGCCGCCAGCCGATAACCGGCGCGCGTTTTGCAGCGGCTTCGATCCGCCGCAGCCCAGCCGCTTGCGCGCCCCGAGCGAAGATGGTGTGATGAGTCTGCCGTGTCCCACGAAGCCACTCATCGCGCCATCGACGCCGTCTGGCGCATCGAGTCTGCCAAAATCATCGCCGCCCTCGCCCGCATGGTCCGCGACGTCGGCCTGGCCGAAGAACTCGCCCAAGATGCGCTCGTTGCCGCACTGCAGCAGTGGCCCGCTTCCGGCATCCCCGATAATCCCGGCGCCTGGCTCATGGCTGCCGCCAAGCACCGCGCCATCGACGCCTTCCGCCGCCGCAAACTCCTCGAGCGCAAGCACCAGGAACTGGGGCGCGACCTGCAAACCAGGCAGGAGCTTTCCATGCCTAATTTCGACACCGCCCTCGACGACCACATCGGCGACGACCTTCTCCGCCTGCTCTTCGTCTCCTGCCACCCGGTCCTCTCCACCGAAGCCCGCGTCGCCCTGACCCTCCGCCTCCTCGGCGGCCTAAAAACGGAAGAAATCGCGCGCGCCTTTCTCCAACCCGAACCCACCATCGCCCAACGCATCGTCCGCGCCAAGCGCACCCTCGCCGACGCGCACGTCCCCTTCGAAGTCCCGCGCGGCCCGGAGCTCACCGACCGCCTGTCCTCCGTGCTCGAAGTCATCTACCTCATTTTCAACGAGGGCTACTCCGCCACGTCCGGCGGCGACTGGGTGCGCCCCGCCCTCTGCGAAGACGCCCTCCGCCTCGGCCGCATCCTCGCCGAACTCGCTCCGCAGGAACCCGAAGTCCACGGCCTAGTCGCTCTTATGGAAATTCAGGCCTCCCGTTCCCGCGCCCGCGTCAGCCCCACCGGCGAACCTATCCTCCTCTTCGACCAAAACCGCGCCGCCTGGGATCAGCTCCTCATCCGCCGCGGCCTAGCCGCCTTGGACCGCGCCGAACGCTCCGCAGACCAGCGCGGCCCCTACACCCTACAAGCCGCCATCGCCGCCTGCCACGCTCGCGCCATCTCCCCCGACCAAACCGACTGGCCGAAAATCGTCGCCCTCTACGACGCCCTAGCCGCGGTAACTCCGTCCCCGGTGGTCGAACTAAATCGCGCCGTAGCCATCTCCATGGCCCACGGCCCGCAAGCTGGCCTCGACCTCATCGACCAACTCGCCGCCGAACCCGCCCTCCGCAACTACCATCTCCTCCCCAGCGTCCGCGCCGACCTCTTGAAAAAACTCTCCCGCCTCTCAGAAGCCCGCGCAGAATTCACCCGCGCCGCGTCCCTAACGCAAAACGCGCGCGAGCGTTCGCTCCTCCTTGCCCGCGCCGATTCCTGCGCCACAGAATTGCACTAATATTTTCTGAAATATCCGCCGGTGTGATTCACCGCGTTGTGACTCGCTGCGGTGTCAGTCCGGGCTCTACTTTAAATTCTCGCTCCGATACAGCTGCCCCAGTTGCGCCCCATAGGTAAACGCCACCCACCGCCCATCTGGCGTTACCGACGCCGGCGCCTTCCACGTCCCGAGCCCAACTTGCTGCTTAGGCTTCCACTCGAGCCAAGCTTCCCGCTTGCCCGTCCCCAGCTCCAGCCGCGAAATGCTCATGCCGTTTGCGCCTCGCACCACCGTAAACACATGCTTCGCATCCGTACCCCACCCCAGCGGAAATTCTCCCTCTTTCAGGCCCGTCATGGGTTGGGTCTTCCCGTCCGTCATTGACGTCAGCACCCATCCGTTCGCGTCCCGCGTATAAAACTGCTGCATATCGGGCGAGGCTTTGGACCCCGCCACGTTAATTTCCCCGATGGACAACTGTTTGGGCACAGACCCTGCCGCATCCGTTAAAAAAGCGCCTGTGCCTTTCCCGTCCTGCACCGCAAACATCATGATGTGTGATCCGTCCGGGCACCACGATGCCCAGAGCGGATGAAACCCGTCCCAGTGCAACGCCTTCGCCTCTCCCGGACCCACCGGGACCACCTGGATTCTCCCCTGCGGGTCATCCCCCAGCACAATCAATGCCCACTTCCCATCCGGGCTGATGTCCGACCCATATCCGCCGCCGCCAATTTTCACTGCCGGCGACCCATCCGTCTTGCGCACATACACCGCATAATCCTGCCCCGCATGCACCGATTGGTCGGTAAACAAAAACATGCTCCCATCGCTCGTCAATCGCGGGTTGTAGTCGCTGTCCAGCCAACTCACATCGCGCGCCGCCTTGCCGCGCTCCACCAGATACATGCTCTCGCGTTCCTGGTCCGAGGAAACCAGAACCCGTCCGCTGGCCGCCACATCATGAACCCGCGTCGACGTCGTGCCGCAATAAACCGTGCGCTGCTTGGCCGCCAGGGTGGCCGCCTGAATACACGTCGCATCGCCCGCTAGCCCGCCGGAAAACCACACCTCTTTCCCCGAAGGCGCCCAAGCCAGCGCTTCCAGCGTGGCCCACCCCGGACCAATCACGCGTGGATTCCCGCTGCGGTCCGCCACCATCACATCCCCGCGGTCGTCCGAGTTCGGCGGATGCCGGAAGTACGCCACCTGCGATCCGTCCGGCGACACGCGCACATCGCTGATCCAATTCTCGCCCTCCCACAAAACTTTCCCCACCGGATACTCCAGCCGGAAATGATGGTTCTTCGCAAATATCACCGCCATCTCTTTGCCGTCCGGCGACCAGTCCGCATCGAAAACGTCTTCCAGAATTTCGCGCGGCGCTCCCCCACCCAGCGGCGCCGTCGCCAGCGTCCCAAAAAACTGGTAGTGCGCAAAATATTTCGGCCGCACCAGCACCGCCATTTGCCCCTGCCGCGAGAGCGCCACCAGCACCGCGCCATTCAACCCCGCCGGCACGGACTCCGGATACTCATCGCGAATCACATAGGTGTCCGGCGCGCCACCGTTCAACTGCGCCGTATACACCACGGTTTTCCCGTCGGCGGCCAGTCGCCCGCGCAACACCGTGCCCTCCTCGAACGACACGCGCGTAAACGTCGCTGGCTGCGCTGGCGCAGGCCGCAGCAACCCCCAAGCCAGTCCCGCCGTCGCTATCACGCCCAGCACCACACCTGCGGCAAATCCCACCCAATTCCGTCGCTTGGTTTTCTCCGCCGCCGTGGCCGCCCCCGCAGCCTCCGCTGCCGCAGCCATACTTTTCGAAGACGTCGTCGTCGACCCGCTCAGCGCCTCCAGCGCAAACGCCAGATCCTTCGCCGATTGAAACCGCTGCTCCGGCTGCTTTTCGAGGCATCGCCGGATGATCCGCTCCAGCCCCGGCGAAACCGGCTGCAGAGACTCGGATAATTCCGGTGGCTCTTCCTTTAAGATCGCGGTCATCGTCTCCGCCGCCGTATCCCGCTGAAACGCCCGCCGCCCCGCCACCATCTCGTACAGCACCGCACCAAATGCAAAAATGTCCGTCCGCGAATCGACGCCCGCCCCGCGCACCTGCTCCGGCGCCATGTACCCGGCGGTGCCCATCACCAGCCCCGCCTCCGTGGGCAAGCTGGTCATGGTCATCACCGCGCCATCGCGCTCGTTTCCTAAGGCAATCAGCTTCGCCAACCCAAAATCCAGAATTTTTGCTCGCCCGTCGCGCGTGATGAATAGATTCTCCGGCTTCAAATCGCGGTGAATGATGTTCTTCTCGTGCGCTGCCGCGAGGCCCTGCGCAATCTGCACCGCGTAATCCGTGGCTTTGCGCGCCGGTAGCGCCCCATCCGCCAGCAGCGCGCGCAGGCTTCCGCCTTCCAGCAGTTCGGACACCAGATACGGCCGTCCGTCCTGCTCCCCAATATCGTGAATCGCCAGAATGTTCGGATGATTCAGCGCCGCCACCGCGCGCGCTTCCTGTTCAAACCGCCGCAGCCGGTCGGCATCTTTGGTCAGCGCTTCGGGCAACACCTTCACCGCCACTTCGCGGCCCAACCGCGTATCGCGCGCGCGATACACTTCGCCCATCCCGCCCGAGCCCACCAGCGCAATAATTTCGTACGGCCCCAGCTTTGTACCCGCGGTTAGCGTCATAAGTTGCCGGCCAGTATAACCTCAGAACATTCGTTTGCCGCGCAGCCTTCGCGCACAGCCGCCGATGATTCTGTCGCAGGGCATCCCGCGAGGTGGCGCATCGCTTCGACGTTCGCCTTGGACTCGCCACTCGCCACTTCTTCCTTCCAAAACTCCCGTCTGTCAGGTTTAATTGTTGCCGCAACCCAACGCTCACCTATGATCCGACAAATCGCCCCGCAGTTCTTCACCCTCGACCTCCCCGCCACCCTGGCCTATTACGAAGCCAAGCTCGGCTTCCAAATCGTGAGCACCTGGCAGGATCCCCCCATCTACGCCATCGTCTCCCGCGATCACCACGCCATCCACTTCCGCTGCGCCGAACCTCCCACTCCCAATCCCGACAAGTATCCTGACGAGCTTCTCGACACCTACATCAATGTCGATGACGCCGACGCCCTTTACGCCGAGTACTCCAGCCGCGATGTGGAATTCGCCCGCGCGCTCGACAACACCCCATGGCACACGCGCGAATTTGTAGTAAAAGATGGCGATGGCCGCCTGCTAGCCTTC
>Ga0181537_10001431_pt1 | contig 22075 bp, 19 predicted proteins | sample PEATcosm2014_Bin_39_FD_119765 | JGI IMG/M metagenome (GOLD analysis project Ga0181537, IMG submission 119765) | Peatland microbial communities from MTU Mesocosm Facility, Houghton, MI, USA - PEATcosm2014_Bin23_10_metaG | ecosystem: Environmental > Terrestrial > Soil > Wetlands > Peat | place... | reverse complement strand
GGCCGAAGAATGGACCATAGGGCGCGGGGATCGTGCTGGTGCAGCCGGGTTGCTGCACCTGCGCCCGCGCCGAAGCTGTTGTGAGAACCAACGCCGAAGCAATGACGGAACCAAACAGAAGTGCCCCAAAGGGGACTTTTCGAACATGTTGTGCGTCTGTCAACCGGCTGGACCGGACCGACGCTTGAGCCGCCTCGCTGTTGGGACTGCTCAGCATTTTAATATCCAAGAACGGTCGGATTCTTCAGGAGCGTATTATAGTTTGTTTCTCTTAGGCGAGCGGCCGGTTGCAATGATAAGCTGTGAAAACCGCGTATTCCCGCGCGGTGTGCCAATTTAGCAACTGCCGATTTCAGTTCGTATGCTGAGCCGGGAGTGCTGAGTTCAATGGGCGAGCGTCCGCCCGATCCGGAAACCCAAACCCTCGTACCGGTTGACGGGTGGGGTGCGAAGGCGGAAGGCCGTGCGGAGGAGAACCTGGGGGAAGTCGCCCCAAGAACCGCCGCGGCTGACACGCTCCTTGCAATCGGCGACTGTCCACGCCGAGCCGTCGTTGGGGGCTCCGTCGTAGCCGTCGTGATAGCAGTCCTCGACCCACTCCCACACATTGCCGAGCATATCGTTCAGCCCGAAAGCATTGGGCGCGAATGAGCCGACCGGCGCGGTTTCCTTGTCGTCCCACTGGCTGCCGCAGTCGAAACAGTTCGCCATCGCTGTGCCGTTCGGCTTGACCTCGTCACCCCAGGAGTAAGCCGTCGTGGTGCCGGCGCGCGCCGCGTATTCCCATTCGGCTTCGCTTAAAAGCCGGTAGGTTTTTCCGGTCTGTTTCGAGAGCCAGGCGACGTATTGCTGGGCGTCATCCCAGTCGACACCGACCACCGGCCGGTCGCCCCGTCCCCAACCATAATCGTCGGGCCTGATCCTGCAGCCGCCGAGTTCGTAGCAGGTGTCCCAATTATCGAATGTCACCTCGAACTTCGAGACAGCAAACGGCGCGGCGATGGTGACCGCATGCTGCGGAAATTCGTCACTATCCGCGCTGGCTTCCGTATTCGCGGAGCCCATCATGAAACTGCCGCCGGGCACCACTCCCATTGCCGGGCATCTTGTGCATTCTTGGAATCGATCGAGCGGCTTGAGCGCGCGTTCGGCGTCGAGCGATAGGACGGTGCGCCGCAAATACAAATCGGCGAGCAATTGCAGCCGTACACGGTTGGTCGCTGCTGCATAGGTAACCCCGGCAATGCTGATAATGAGCAGCATCCCTACAAACGCCGCCTGACGCTGCCGCCCGCGCCGCGCGCTCTGGCGGCTGGCATCGATCAGCGATTTCGCAAGGCTGAAGCTTCCGCCATAGCGTTCGGCCCAGGCGGAATTCAATCTCCGCTGCTGCCACCATTCCCAGCGCTCCTGGGTCGTGGCCGGCGACAAGATACGCTGCTTGCTCGCTTTAAAGCCGTCGGCCTCGACGAGGAGCGAGCGCCAAATCAACCCATCGTCGAATTCGTGCTTCAACCAGCCGTCGAGCGGATCGGCCAGGCGCTTCCAGCAGCGAATGAGCGCTTCGTGGCTGATATCGATTGTCGTTCCTTCGGTGATAGGCTGCCGTGAATAAGGTGTCAGGAAGGAAACCCCTTCGCGGCGTAGCGCATCGATGATGCCTCGGAGTTTCCCCTCACCGATCTCGGTCAGTGCCACAAGATCGCGAAATAGCTGCGGCCGGCGCACCGCATGTCCTTCGGCGTTCAAATCCGTGAGTGCGCGGAATAAGCGCTCGACAGCGTAGCGGCGTTCCGGATCCGGCGCCGCCTCGTCGACGATGGCGTCGGCATGGCGCGACAGCAAACTCGCAAGCCCGCCCGACTCTTCAAGCGGTAACGGATCAAGAACAATCTTGCCGCCGCCGGATGGCGCCCTGGCCGCCGCGTTATTCCATATATACATAAGGCCGTGTTGAATGAGCGGCAGTTCATCCTCGCGTCCGCCAGCGTCCGATATCAATCTGTCGGCAAGCTCCGAACTGACAACACCGCCGTAAAGCATTGCCGGGCGGCGTATCGCCCGCAACAGCCCTTCGCGATCCATGCGCGGGACCAGGTATTGCGTCCGATTGACCGCTTCGGCGAGGCCATTAAACCGCGCGCATTCGCCAAGAAATTCCGAGCGCATCGTCACGGCGATGTGGACCGCGGTCTCCTGATCGGCCGCCGGCGCGGCGGAGCCGTTGCTTTCACCGGCTTCGACATTGCCGCGCACCAAGAGCTCGACGAAGAGTTCCGCCTCCTCGCGGCTAGTTTCTTTCTCAAAGCGGAACAGCTCTTCAAATTGATCAACCAAAATGCACAAGCGCCGGCCCTCAAGGCTCGCCATCGAACCGGCGATGGCGGCCAGCGTCGCCCCGTCGCGGTTGAATTGACTCATAATTTGACCAATGCGCTCGACGTCCTCGGGCCGGCCATCCAGGCGGGCGAATTCCTTCGCCAGATTCCACAACGGACCACCGGATGGACGGATGCTGCAGGTCTGCCAGGAAGCGCCGGCGCGCAAATGCTGCCGCGCCAGCTTCGGCAGCACGCCGGCGCGCACCAGTGATGATTTACCGGAGCCGGACGATCCGTGAATCATGACCAGATGGTGGGCAGCAAGCCGATCGATCACTTCGTCGATCATTCGCTCGCGGCCGAAAAAGATCGACCATTCTTCAATTTCGAAAGGCCGCAGGCCTGGATACGGACTTTTCGGCCGCGCCGTCCTGAGAAGGTCCGAATTCCCGGCGTCGGTCGTCACGACGCCGCGGCCGACCGTTCGTGCGCTTGTTGCAGCCAGCCTTGGAACTGACCGCGCCAACCTTCGCGGCCGACGTCGAAATGTTCTATGCCGTAGCTCGACACGTCGATGGGCAAGCTTTCGCCCGAACGGTCAAGCACGGCGCACGGCAGCGGGGCGCCGCGCGCGGACTGGATCCGCTCACGTTCGTCAATGCCGATTTCCAAGAGGTCGCCGATAAACCGCTCGTCGGCGTCGGCCCGCACCAGGGCTAGCGCATCGCAACGCTTCGCGGTTTCGATTCGCGCGCGGCTCTCGCGCATCCAGTCGGCGATGTCGCGGCCGGGATCGGGCACCGTGCTGAGCGGAGACATGCCGTCCAGCAGGAGGGCGCGCTTGACCTCGTCGTAGGCCGAGGCATCCTCGGGACGGGCGTGAAGATAAATCCGCCGTTGGCCGGTGCCGTCGCTGATCCTCTTGGCAGCCTGCGGCTTGACCCGGCGCTTGGCATTGGCGAGCAATTCACGCAGCCTTCTGGTGAGTGCCGTTTGCAGGCGCCAAAGCTCACGGACATAGGCTTAGTGGTTTTCGCTGCTGCCGCGCCAGCCGAACGGCATCGAACCTTGCTTGTCGTGAAATTGGAAGCCGGTCAACGAGTGGCCGCGCGCGTCGCGCAAAAAATCGGGCCAGCGATTTTCATCGGTGCGCAGCACGCGAACGATGAAGACGCGGCCTTGATCGCGCTCCCGATCCAGCACCTGCTGCTTGAACCACTCCAGTTCGTCTTTGCACCAAGCCGACGTCAGGTATCGCGGCGACATCACGATCAGCAAAATTCCGGATGACGTGACCTTGCCGCGCAGTTCGTCCGACAGGTGAATCGTCGGATCGATTTGCTCGTCCCGCCAAATATGCAGATCGTCGAACTCGGTATCGACCGCCCGGATGTCGGTTTCCAGTCTGCGGATCAGATCCAGCGTCCAGTCGCGCAGCGGCGCGTCGGTTTCGCCGCCGTGAACTCCATGCGAATAGCTGACGAAGACGTCATATTCGAAAAAGGGCAGTAGGAACGCCATCCGCCGACCTGGAAGCAGCCGCAATACATTGATTCAGAGAGCTATTTTAGCATTAGTCCCGGAAGTGTCGAGCCCCCGCGCATCGGACCCGGCTCGGAATGAGCGGCAATTATCCGGACAATCGCTGGATTGCCGCGCCGCAGCGGGCAAGTTTGTCTTCCAGCCGCTCGAAGCCGCGGTCGAGGTGATAGACGCGATTGACGATGGTCTCGCCTTCGGCGGCGAGCGCCGCGATGACGAGCGACACCGACGCGCGCAAGTCGGTCGCCATCACCGGCGCGCCTTTAAGGACATCGACGCCCTCGATGGTGGCGCGCTCGCCGTCGAGCTGGATACGCGCGCCGAGCCGCGCCAGCTCGCCGACATGCATGAAGCGGTTCTCGAAAATCGTCTCGGTGATACGCGACGTGCCGCGCGCGCGAGTCATCAGCGCCATAAATTGCGCCTGCAGATCGGTCGGGAATTCGGGAAACGGCGCCGTCGCCACGTCGACCGGCGCCAGATCGGCGCCATTGCGCGCGATGCGGATACCCTGATTGGTCGGCGTCACCGTCACGCCGGTGCGCGAGAGCACATCGAGCGCGGCCTGCAGCAGTTCGGGGCGCGCGTTCTGCAACAGGATGTCGCCGCCGGCCATCGCCACCGCCATGGCATAGGTGCCGGTCTCGATACGGTCCGGCAGCACGGCATGGCGCGCACCGTGAAGCTTGGTCACGCCTTCCACGACGATGCGCGGCGTGCCGGCGCCGGAAATGCGCGCGCCCATTTTGTTGAGGCAATCGGCAACATCGGTGATTTCGGGCTCGCGCGCCGCGTTCTCGATGACGGTGGTGCCGTTGGCAAGCGAGGCCGCCATGATGGCGGTGTGGGTGCCGCCCACGGTCACTTTGGGGAAGACGATCTCAGCGCCTTTCAAGCCGTGCGGCGCCCGCGCCACAACATAGCCGGCATCGATCTCGATGTCGGCGCCAAGCCGCGCCATCGCCATGATGAGAAGATCGACCGGCCGCGTGCCAATGGCGCAGCCGCCCGGCATCGACACCCGCGCCTCGCCCATGCGCGCCAATAACGGCGCCAGGACCCAAAAGCTTGCCCGCATCTTGGAGACCAACTCGTAGGGCGCGGTGGTGTCGACGATGCGGGCCGCGGAAATATGCAGCGTCTGGCCGTGGTCGGCGGTTTCGCCGGGGCGTTTGCCGCTCGTCATGATATCGACGCCGTGATTGCCGAGGATGCGCTCGAGCAATGCGACGTCGGCAAGCCGCGGTACATTATCGAGGATCAAAGTCTCCTCGGTCAGCAGCGACGCGATCATCAACGGCAGTGTGGCGTTCTTCGCCCCCGAGATCGGTATGGTGCCGTTGAGAGGCCGGCCGCCCAGGATACGAATCCGATCCATCTTCACTCGCCCCCGCCGCGGCCCGTTCCGGACCCAGCGCCACATTGATCCACTTTACTTTATGCACCCGCTAAGCCGAGGCGCAAAGCTAATCAGCCCAATCTCGGACCCGATTACGTCGGAAGTCGGGAACTAGGTTTCTTTTTTGGCATTTTTCGGCGCTGATTTTTCGCCGGCCGGGCCGTCGCCCGTTACCTCAGTCTGATTATCGCGTTGAAAGCTGCGTTCCCTGGCTTGTTCCTTGCGCCGCTTGAGGTTTTCGCGCAAAGCCGCCGATAGCCGCTCGCCGCGCGCCGCCCATTTCTCCGCTTTACCGCGCTTGACCATTTGCTTTGCCGCCCGCTTGGCGGCGGGTTCAAAGCATGCCTGACGGACCGCCGCAACCGCCGGCTTGGTCCGGCTCGGGTGCGCTTGCACGCCAATCCCCGCTATGGCAAGGATCGCCGCGTTTTCACGCATGATTTGCCGCGCGAAAGGCCGAACCGGTCTGCTGCCGTAGCTCAGTGGTAGAGCACTCCCTTGGTAAGGGAGAGGTCCTCAGTTCAATCCTGAGCGGCAGCACCAGTTTTCCCGGTTCAAATGGCCGAGCGGAGCATGGTCCGAAATTTTCTGTCACGCTTGATATGCCACTCGCGGCTCATCGCGTCGCTGCGGGTCTTGCAGCGCTCGGAATAGAGCAAGATCCATTGCCGTCCGCGCGTGGACTTGGCGCCGCGTCCCGTATTGTGCTGCGCAAGGCGCCTTTTTAGTTCCGTTGTCCAGCCGACATAGGTTCGGCAATCGTTCTTCCGTCGGCTCCCCAACACATAAACGAAACAGGGTATTTGTTGCTTTGGCGGCGTTTTATTTCGTCGGGCCAAGATCTGAACGCTTAACCCGGACATGGCGGCGTTACACCGCGACCTTATCGAGAAAGCGCTCGACCTCGGCGCGCAAATTGCCGACCGAACTGTCGACCGAATGGGATGCGTTGAGCACCGTCTCGGCCGCGGCGCGTGTGCCGCCGGCGGCCGCGGACACCTTGCCGAGCGCCGCAACCACCGTGCTGGTTCCGCGCGCCGCATTCGCCGCGTTGCGGCTGATCTCCGAGGTGGCAGCGTTCTGCTGCAAGATCGATGCGGCGGCGCTCGAGGCCCGCGTCGCGATCGCGTTCATGCTGTCTTCGATGCCGTGAACCGCTTCGACCGCGCCGCCCGTCGATTGCTGCACCGCCAGGATATGCCGCGCGATTTCTTCGGTCGCCTTGGCGGTTTCCACCGCGAGCGATTTGACTTCGGCGGCGACCACCGCAAAGCCGCGTCCCGCTTCGCCGGCCCGCGCCGCTTCGATGGTGGCGTTGAGCGCCAGCAAATTGGTTTGACCCGCGATATTGCGGATCAGCTTGACGACGTCGCCGATCTTCTCCGCCGCCTGCGCCAGCCCTGCATATTCGCCATTCGATGCTTTGGCCTGGGACACCGCACCCGCCACCAGCCCGGTGGTCTGCGCCAATTGCTGATTGATCTCGGCGATCGAGGCGGAAAGCTGCTCGGCAGAGCCGGCGACCAGCGATACATTGGCCGAAGCTTCGTTCGACTCGCGCAACGCACCTTCGGCATGCTCGGTCGTCTCATGCGACGACGCGATGAGCGCGCTGGCCGTCGATTTCATCGCATTGGTGCTGCTGGAAACGATGCCCAGCATTTCCTCGACGCGCTCGCGAAACAAGGCGATCGCGTTCTCGGTCAGCACGCGGCGGTTTTCCTGCGCCAGCATGCTGTCGCGCTGATTTTCCAGCCGATAGCGCTCGGTAATGTCCTCATGCGTCGCGACCCAGCCGCCGCCCTTCATCGGCTGCCGGGTAACGCGGATCAGGCTGCCGTCGGCAAGCTCATCGATCCGGCTCGAAATCTTCTGCGACGAGTGTTGTCCCAGCGCCCCGAGTTTCTGGTCGACGGCGCCGGCGCTTTTTTCGCCTTTAAGAAGTCCATTCATGACGCGATGCGCGATGATCGCCTCGTGCGAGGTGCCGACTTTCAACAACTCCGGCGGCAACTTGTACAGGCTGGCGTAGCGGTCGTTATAAATGACCAGGCGCTTGTCGGCATCGAACATGCACAGACCGTGAGTCATGTTTTCGAGCGCCGTGTCGAAGCGCATGTTTATTTGTTCGAGCGACAGCTGGCGACGAATGCTGACCGCCATCGTAATGATTTCAAGAAGTGTGAGGACAACAACGGCGGGTAGGAAGATCGCTTCGCGTTGTTCCGGCACGGCCATGGTGCCGTGGTGATCCAGCAGCAGGAACGCGAGCCCGAGCCACAACGTGGCGATCATCGCCATGCCGAGCATCGGCGCGGGCCGTAGCAAGGCGCGGAGCCATTGGGTGACGCGATGTGAGGTCATTAAAGCCCGGCTGGTCAACGGCTTAATGCCACGATGGAGGTTTGGATTCGGTTAAATTTTTCGCGGCGTCTTAACGAATGATTACCTGTAGTATCCGCGCCAACACGTAAAACGGAGGAACGGAGTTGCTGGCACCGAGCGCATCCATGAAGAATAGAATTGCCATGTACAACGGCAACGCGCTGAAAATCGGCCTGTTCGGCGCCAATTGCTCATCCGGCCGCTCGGCCACCAAAGTGCCGGAGCGCTGGTCGGCAAGCTGGCCGGACTGCCTCGCTTTGGCGCGGCTCGCCGACGACGCCGGGCTCGATTTCATGCTGCCGATCGCGCGCTGGAAGGGTTATGGCGGCGACACCGATTTTCACGGCCGGTCGCTGGAGACCATCACCTGGGCGGTCGGGCTACTGGCCGCGACCCGGCACATGACGGTGTTCGGCACTGTCCACGCTCCGCTGTTTCATCCCCTGATCGCGGCCAAGGAATTCGTCACTGCAGACCACATCGGCGAGGGCCGCGTCGGCGTCAACATCGTGGTCGGCTGGAACGAAGGCGAATTCGACATGTTCGGCGTCAAGCAACGCGAGCACGACGCCCGCTACGATTACGCCCAGGAGTGGATCGATATCGTCAAACAGGCTTGGACGCGCGACGGCACGTTCGATTTCGCCGGGCAATATTTGCAACTCAAGGGCGCCCGCGCCGAGCCGAAACCTTACGGCGACACCAGGCCGATATTGATGAACGCCGGCTCGTCCGACGCGGGCCAAGCCTTTGCGTTGCGGAACTGCGACGCGTTCTTTGTCGCCACGGCTGGCTCACGCACCTCGCTTGCCGGAAATACCGCGAAAGTGACTGAGATAAAGGAGGCCGCGCGACATATCGGGCGCGACATCGAGGTTTTCACCGTCGGACAGGTGATTTGCCGCGCGAGGCAAAGGGAAGCCGAGGATTACTATCATCACGTCAATATCGACAATGCCGACTGGGGCGCGCTCGATGGCATGCTGGCCAACAAGAACATCACGCCGCAGACCATCCCGCCGCAGGAATACGAAAAGAAGCGCCGCTATTTTGCCGCCAACGCGGTCGGCGGTTATCCCTTTGTCGGCACGCCCGATCGCGTGGCCGAAGAGCTGGCCGTCATCAGCCAGGCCGGCGTGCGCGGCATCGGTCTATCCTTTGTCAATTATCTCGCCGAGGTGCCGTACTTTTGCGACGAAGTTTTACCGCGGCTGCAACGCGCCGGCGTGCGCGCGGCGCAGTGAAGCGGCAGCATCCTGTCAGTTCGGCATCGTCGAATTGCGGTTACCGCCGGTGCGATGTCTCTTGACAGCATGTGCGCCGCTATAAGCCAATGGGCCGAATGAGGAAACGCACATCATGAATAGCCAGATCCGCCCGCCACGTATCGGTCCGCAGTCTTGGGAGCAGGTCCGCGGCAAGCTCGACCAATCGCTGCCTTTCGCCAATATGCGGGACACGCCGTATTACCGCGACGCAGTGTGGGAGCAGTTCTCCAAAGCGGAATACGAGCGCCGTTATAAGGCGCTGCGCGGAAAAATGCGCGAGCACAAGCTCGATGCCGTCATCGTGCCGGGCGGCCCGAGCCATTGGAGTTTCGGCGGCGGCATGCTGTGGCTGACCGGGCATTGGGAGTGGCACGCGCTGGCAAGCTACGTCCTCGTTCCACTCGATGGTGCGCCGACCATGATCTATTCAATGGGCGGCACCCACGCCGAAGCGGTACGCCGGCAGGTCGAAATCGCCGTGCAAGACGTGCGGCACAGCCGCAGCGGCCGTTACGCCGATATCATGGTCGAGCGGCTGCGCGAGCTCAAACTCGAGCGCGGGCGCATCGGATTGATGGAGATCGATCCGCGGCACGGCGATTATCTCCCGGTGAACCAATACAATGTGCTGCGCGAGAACCTGCCCGACGCCGAGCTGGTGTTCACGCAAGGTTTTTTGCACGAGCTCCTGTCTATTCACAGCGCCGAAGAGCTCGACTGCGTGCGCAAGGCCGGCGTGCTGTGTCAAAACGCGATGGAAGCGATGGTCGCGCGGGCGCGCCCGGGCGTGAAGGAATATGAGCTGCGGGCGGCTGCCGGCGCCGCCATCCTCGAAGGCGGCGGCGATATCGATTTTCTGATCATCGGTTCGACGCCGATGGCGAACCCGGCGCAGATTTTCGGCAACCCGCGGCCTTCCGGCCGCGTGCTGCAAAAAGGCGACATTATCAATATGGAGTTGGCGGCCGGCTATCGCGGCTATACCGCGCAGATCGGCTCGCCGATCTGCGTCGGCGAACCGACCGATATGGTGCGGAAATTCTGGGACGACGTTACGCTGCCCGGCTATCACCGCATCGTTGCCGAGATCGCGCCGGGCAAGCCCGTGGAGAATATGCGGCAAGCCAGCAAATTCTTCCGCGACAACGGCTACCAGTCACGCCCGACGCAATGTCACGGCATCGACCTCGTCACCGACAAGCCGCATGTCGTTGCCGAGCATGTGGCAGCGGAAAAATTCGAGGAAGTACTCAAGCCCGGCATGGTGATCATGGCCGAGCCCAATCCGATCACGCCGGACGGATTATTCGGCATTTTCCTCGGCCACACGTTCATCGTCACCGAGACCGGCCACGAAGTGGTCGATAATTTCCCGCTGGAGATCGCGGTGGCGCACGGGTGATGACTTGTCATCATCCGCGAAGGCGGATGATCCCGTAATCCGCGAATACGGTGGCGACGCGCCGATTTTAAGATCGTCCGCCAGTGTTTACTGGATGCCCCGCTTGCGCGGGGCACGACAATTATTTCGGCATCAGAAACTTGAAATCGCAGCCCTCGTCGGCACCGGTGATTTGCTCGGCAAATAATTTCGCATAGCCGCGTTCGGGGGCTTTCGCTTTTGCCGGCGCCGCCGCGGCGCGCTTTTTCAGCTCGGCGTCGTCAACCACGAGATCGATGCGGCGGTTTTGCACCGACAGCCGGATGCGGTCGCCGCTCTTGACCAGCCCGAGCGGACCGCCTGATGCGGCATCCGGCGTGATGTGCAGCACGATGGTGCCGAAGGCGGTACCGCTCATGCGCGCGTCGGAAATGCGGATCATGTCCTTGACGCCGCGTTGCGCAAGTTTTTTCGGGATCGGCAGATAACCGGCTTCCGGCATGCAGGCGTCGGCGTGCGGCCCGGCATTCTGCAACACCAGAATGTCTTGCGGCTCGACGTCAAGCGCCGGATCGTCGATCCGCGCCGCCAGATCGTTGAGCGAGGAAAACACCACCGCGCGGCCTTCATGCTCGAACAATTTGGCGTCCGCAGCCGAGCGCTTGAGGATGGCGCCCTGCGGCGCCAGATTGCCGAAGAGCGCGACCAGGCCGCCCAGCGGCTCGAGTGGCTTTTTCAGCTCGGCGATGATCGAACGGTCGACATAGCCGCCGGCGTCGCCGCCGAGCCGCTCGCCGAGCGTTTCGCCGGTCACGGTCATGCAATCGAGATGCAGGAGCGGCTTGAGTTCGCGCAGCAGCGCACCCATGCCGCCGGCCGCGCAAAAATCCTCCATATAGCCGTTGCCGACCGGCTTGAGATTGACCAGGACAGGGGTGGACTCCGAAAGCGCGTTGAGCTGTTCGAGGGAGACCTTGACGCCGGCGCGTCCGGCGATGGCGGTGAGATGGATCACCGCGTTGGTCGAGCCGCCGAGCGCGAGCAGCACGCGCAGCGCATTCTCGACCGATTTTTTGTTGATCAGAGCCGCGGGCGTGAGCTTCGAACCGATCAATTTGACTGCCGCCGCGCCGGTGGCCTCGGCGGCGCGCAAGCGGTCGGCATGCACCGCAGGAATCGCCGCGGTACCGGGCAGGCAAATGCCGAGCGCCTCGGCGAGGCAGGCCATGGTCGAAGCGGTGCCCATCACCGCGCAGGTCCCGGCCGTCACGGCGAGCTGACCCTCGACCTCGGAGATTTCGTCGGCGTCGATATCGCCGGCGCGATAGCGCGCCCAGAAGCGCCGGCAATCGGTGCACGCGCCGAGCCGCTCGCCGCGGTAACGGCCGGTCATCATCGGCCCGGCGACAAGCGCGATCGCGGGGCGGCCGGCGGACACCGCGCCCATCAGCTGCGCCGGCACGGTTTTGTCGCAGCCGCCCATCAGCACCACCGCATCCATCGGCTGCGCCCGGATCATCTCCTCGGTGTCGATCGCCATGAGATTGCGATATTTGAGGCTCGTCGGCGTGAGGAAAACTTCGCCAAGCGAAACGGTCGGAAATTCGAGCGGCAGTGCGCCGGCCGCCAACACGCCGCGCTTCACCGCCGTGAGCAATTCCGGAAAATGACGATGGCAATTATTGAAGTCGGAGGCCGTATAGGCGATGCCGATCACCGGCTTGTCCAAGAACGCGCGCGAATACCCCATCGATTGGGCAAACGAGCGCCGCAGATAGCGCGAAAAATCGCGGTCGCCGTAGTCGGTGAGGCCGTGGTTTAGTCCGGCAGCGGATTCTGACATATCCCGGTGATCTCCCGTACGCGGACCGCAAGCAACGGGCCGCGCACATTATTTGAGCGTAACTGCCGATAATTCATGCGGTGCAGCGCAGCATTAGGAAAGGATTTAGTAATCGAATATGCGCAATTTCCTTAATGTTCTCCAGGAAATTTCAAACGTCAGCCGACGTCCCGCCGAAAATGGCAGCCGATTTTCACAAAAAGCCCCTACCGGCATGGATCGTCCTGCCGTTTTCGTCCGCGAGCGTCATCGCGGTGCTGACGACGTGGGGAACGGGCAGCCTCATTCTCGGATTGGCCACTGCGCTGGTCGGCGCGGTGGCTACGGCGTGGTGGTGCGAACACACGCTGCGCGCGGTCGTCGGCACCATTGCTCAGATCGCCGGCGGCGACCGTTACGCCGCGCTGCCGCAGCGTATTTACGGCGGAGCACTCACCGCCAGTGCCGCGGCCGCCGAAACCATGCGTCAGGTGCTGATCGACGCCGACGCGTTGGCGGTCGATCATAAGAGCCGCGAGGCCGAGACGCGACTGCGCCACGCCAGCCGCGGGTTCTTTACGCAGCGCTTTCGCGGCACGATCGAGGAGCTCACGGTTACCTTCCAAACTGCCGGCGAGGAGATCCGCGTCACCACCGCCAATCTCGGGGCGCGCAACCGCGACATGTCGCAGCGCACGGCGCACGCCGTGGAGGCCGCCACGTGCGCCAGCCGCGACGTCGCGGCGGTGGCGGAGGCGGCGCGCGGCCTGCTCGATTTGATCGTTCAGTGCACCGCCGAAGCGACCGCCGCCAAGGACGCGACCGACCGTACCATTGCCGACCTCGGCCACACCGATTTTACGGTGCGTAGCCTTGCCGCGGCAGCCGAGCGCATCGGCGCGGTGGTCAAACTGATCGAGGCGATCGCGTCGCAGACGTCGCTTCTTGCGCTCAATGCCACGATCGAGGCGGCGCGCGCCGGCGCCGCCGGCCGCGGTTTCGCCGTCGTCGCCTCGGAGGTCAAGACGCTGGCGGAACAGACCGCGAAGGCTACCGGCGACATCAGCGCGCAAATTCACGATATCCAGCATGCCGTGAACGAAACCGTCGAAGCCATCGCCAGCGTGTCGTCGAGCGTGAAGACCATGAGCAACGCCAATCGTCAGCTCACCGGCATCCTCGATCACCAGGCCGAGGAGATTAATCGCATCGGTAATCGCGCCGAGCAGGTCGCCGGCGCGGTGGCCGGCGTATTGCCGGAAATTTCAACGATCGCCGGCAGCGTCCAGGAGGCGGGCGACGGCGTTCTTGCGACCGCGGAAGATCTGCTCGGCCGGTCGCAATGGCTGGTCGACGCCGTAACACGCTATTTCACCGATCTGGAATTCGGTTCGATCAAGATCGGCATTCTGCATTCGCTGTCCGGCACCATGACCGCGAGCGAGCGGCCGCTGCAAGAGCTTCTCGTCATGCTGATCGAGCAGCAGAATGCGCGCGGCGGATTGTTGGGCCGCCCGCTGGAGCCGGTCATCGTCAATCCGCACTCCGACCCGAAGGCCTATGCCGAACTGGCGAAGAAGCTGATTGCCGAACACAAGGTCGCGGCCATATTCGGCTGCTGGAGCTCGGCATCGCGAAAGGAAGTATTACCGATCGTCGAGCGCGACAACGCGCTGTTGTTTTATCCGAGCCAGTATGAAGGCGAGGAATCCTCGCGCAACATTTTCTATACCGGCGCGACGCCGCCGCAGCAGGCCATTCCGGCGGTCAATTTCCTGCGAGATCAGGGTATCCGGCGCTTCTTCCTGGTCGGCACCGATTACATTTATCCGCGCACCACCAATGCCGTGCTCAAAGGTTATCTGGCGAGCCAAGGGATCTCGGACTTTGCCGAACGCTATACCGCGCTCGGCCAGACCGACTGGCGGGCCGTGGTTGAGGAAATCCGGCGCTTTGCGCGCGGCGGGCGCTGCGCCATCGTCGCGACGGTGAGCGGCGACGCCAACCTGCACTTCTTCCGCGAATTGGCGAACCAGGAAATCAGCCCCGCCGAAATTCCGGTGATGTCGCTCTCGATCAACGAGGCCGAGCTGCCCGCGCTCAAGCACTCCAAGGTCTCGGGAAATTTCGTGGCCTGGAATTATCTGCACGCCTTCGATACGCCGGAGAACCGCGCTTTCATCGAAGAGTGGCGGCGCTTTAAGGGCAATTCCGGAGCCGAGACCAACGATCCTATGGAGGCGAGTTGGATCGGCTTTCATCTTTGGGCCGCAGCCGTCGAGGCCGCGGGCACGACGGAAGTGGACGAAGTGCGTAGCGCACTCGGCGGCCGGCGCATCACCGCGCCCAGCGGCTTCTCGGTCATGATGGACGCCAAGACCCACCACCTCTTCAAGCCAGTCATGATCGGCCGCATCACCGACGATGGCCGCATCATGCCGGTCTCGGTCACGGAAGGTCTGGTGCCGCCGGATCCGTGGAGCCCATGGCTGAAGCGCTCCGGGTCCACCGCGTCGGGTACGGCGCTACGGTTTTCCAAAGCCGTCGGCGAATAAAGCTGCCGCGAACAGCGACTTTTCGTAAAATTGATGCACGTCAATAGAGCGGCAACCGACCGCGTCTAATGATCTCGACAAATACCCTGGAACGCTTCTAGAACTGCTCCGGAAGAGTTCCAATATCGCAGGAAGTGCCGGCCCGGCGGCCGGGAACCCGTCTATGACCTACTCTAAGAATCGCTCTGACATAAATTATCCCGCCTATTTCACCGATGCCCTCGCCCGGCTGCACGGTGAACGGCGTTACCGGGTGTTTGCCGATCTCGAACGTATCGCCGGACGCTTTCCGCACGCGCTGTGGCATACACCGGACGGGCCGAAGAATGTCGTGATCTGGTGCTCGAACGACTACCTCGGCATGGGCCAGCATCCCAAAGTCGTCGGCGCTATGGTCGAGACCGCGACGCGGATGGGCACCGGCGCCGGCGGCACCCGCAACATCGCCGGCAACAATCATCCGCTGGTCGAGCTTGAGCGCGAACTCGCCGATTTGCACCGCAAGGAAGCGGCGCTGGTTTTCACCTCCGGCTACATCTCCAATGAAACCGGAATCTCGACGTTGGCGCGGCTGATGCCGAACTGCCTGATCTTGTCGGATGCCTGGAATCACAATTCGATGATCGAGGGTGTGCGCCAAGCGCATTGCGAGAAGCAGATATTCCGCCACAACGACATGACGCATCTCGAAGCCTTGCTTAAGGCCGCCGATCCCCAACGGCCGAAGCTGATCGTGTTCGAAAGCCTTTACTCCATGGACGGCGACGTCGCCCATGTGAACCAGATTTGCGATCTCGCCGCCCGCTATGGCGCGATGACCTATATCGATGAAGTCCATGCCGTCGGCATGTATGGGCCGCGCGGCGGTGGCATCGCCGAGCGCGACGGCGCCATGGGCCGCATCGACGTGATAGAGGGCACGCTCGCCAAGGCGTTCGGCTGCCTCGGCGGTTATATCGCCGGCTCAACAGCTTTGATCGACGCAGTGCGCTCCTATGCGCCGGGTTTCATCTTCACTACCGCGCTGCCGCCGTCGGTCTGCGCCGCGGCGACTGCCGCGATCCGGCATCTCAAGACCTCGAACTGGGAGCGCGACCGCCATCAGGACCGGGCCGCGCGCACCAAGGCCGTGCTCACGGCGGCGGCGCTCCCGGTGATGGCAAGCCCCACACATATCGTCCCGGTCTATGTCGGCGATCCCGAACTTTGCAAAACGGCAAGCGACTTGCTGCTCGCCGAGCACGGCATCTACATCCAGCCGATCAATTATCCGACGGTGCCGAAAGGCACGGAGCGGCTGCGCATCACGCCGAGTCCCTATCACGACGACGCGCTGATCGACGCGCTGGCCGAAGCCCTGGTCGACGTTTGGCAAAGACTAGGATTGCCGTTCAAAGAGCGTGCGCTCGCAGCGGAGTGATCTAAACTGCACAGTCGCCATCTTGCGGAGCGCTTAGTTTCCTGCCAATCGAAAACGCCTCGTTCTTCTCCGATTCAATCGAACAACCCGCACGGAGTATTTCCATGACCAAGAAGCCTTCGGCAAAGAAGACCAAGAAGCGAACTAAAGTTGCTTACCCCGGCATGATGGGTGACGGCACCGAGGAGCAAAATCTCGGTCAGCGCGGCAACCCCAAGGCGCGCATCAAAAAAAGGGAAGTGACTGCGGCTTTCGGCAAAAAGCGCCGTAAAAAATAGTCTTCGCGCAAAACGCCACTGTGATGGGATTCATTGTCTTGGCTCCCTATTCCGCCGGGACGCCCCGTGCCGACATATAGTGATGTCTCGGCCACGTTGACCTGTGAGCAATATTGCTCACCCGGCTAAAGCCTGCGTCGGCGTTATCTGGTTCAGAGAACTTTTGAAGGCCAGAACGATCGGGCGGCGGCGGCCGCTCGGACATTTATGAGGCTGCAAATTTGCGATATCGGGCAACGGCTATCGCGATTAGGCGATATTACTCACATAAATAAGCCTTCGTAGTGTAAGACATATGCTACAGTACGGTATGGTACAGCACAGAAAGTCATAGGATTCAGTGGCGAAACTGCGGGCCCCGGTCGGTCCAAGATCGTCTCTCGCCCTGGTCAAGGGCGGCCGAAGCAACGGCAGGCTCCGTACAGGGCAGTCGGAAGCTCGCGTTATGGCAGTCAAAAACCAACCATTCGATCCGAAATCGTTTCTTGCCAGGATCGGCGAGGGTCGCGGCATCGCCAAATACAACAAAGACCAAATTGTGTATTCGCAAGGCGACCCTGCGGACGCGGTCTTTTACATGCAAAAGGGCAAGGTCAAGCTCACCGTCGTGTCCGAGCAGGGCAAGGAAGCCGTCATAGCATTTCTTGGGACGGACGAATTCTTCGGCGAGGGATGCCTCGCCGGACAGACACAGCGTATTGCGACGGTCACGACCATGATGGAGTCGATCATCGTCAGGCTGGACAAGACCGCCATAGTTCGGGTCATCCATGAGGAGCCGGCCTTCTCCGAGAAGTTCATTTCGCACCTTCTGGGCCGGAGCATTCGCGTCGAAGCGGATCTTGTCGATCAGCTGTTCAATTCGAGCGAGAAACGGCTTGCCCGATTGCTGCTGCTATTGGCGAACTTCGGCAAAGAGGGGGCGCCCGAGCCGATGATCCCGAAAATCAGCCAAGAGACGCTTGCGGAGATGATCGGTACGACGCGGTCACGCGTCAGTTTCTTCATGAACAAATTCAGGAAACTGGGCTTCATCGAGTATAACGGCAGCATCGAAGTCCACAGTTCATTGCTGAACGTGGTTTTGCACGATCAGCCGCAAATCAAGACCTAGATTTTTGTTTAAAGCGGCGCGGGCGGTCGCGCTTCCAACGGGAAGGCGGCCGCCGTGGTTTAAACCCAACGCGTGGGCTCAGTAGGGGCCGTAGCCACCCAAAACGCCGTTGATCACTCCGCCAACCAGCGGAACGCCGTAGCCGCGGCAGCCATAGCCGTAGGCCGGGCCATAACCGTACCCGTAGCCGTACCCACCGCAACTATCGTAAATCGGCCCACCGCCGTAGTACCCGCCGCCATAATATCGGGCGACATGACCGCCACCGTAGTATCTGCCGCCACCCGATCGGGCAACGTAACTGCCGCGGGCGGAGCCGGCTGTCGCATGTCCGTGGTTAGCGGCCAAAGCGGCTGTTGCCATCGGCAGGCAGCTGAGAGTGGCTGCCGCGGCGAAAGCAATAAGTGTTTTATGAAGCATGTAAGCCTCCAACAATGACTCCCAACAAAAATCTGTTGTGAGGATATCGGCAACTCCTCGTTGCCTCGAAGAGTTGCAAGCGATCCGGACACGTTCGCGTGTGACTGGGCTTTCTAGTCCAGGCCTGGCTTATGCTTTGCGGGAAAAATTTAACGCGACAATTAAAGAGCTCCGGCTGCCTGGGAGCTTGGGGGGGCCGGCAACCGGAGCTCGTCCAGATTTTGGCGTGACGCCGAATCGAGACGGGCTATTTTGCGGTTTGTGGCGGACGCGTCTGTTCTATTTTGAACACCGTCTCTTGCCCGCGCAATAATCGCAGCGACAAGGGATTATTGGAGGAACCAAGCCGTTATTTCGCCTAGCCGGGATTTTGCCGGCATCGGTCCTGCCGTTTCATCGTCACCAATGGCCTGTCTCATGCCGAATTGTTGTCTCGCCGTTACCTGCGTTGTCTCGAATTCTTGCTTGAGACTGTGGATCTGAACCGGCTCGTATAATTTTCGCCCGCCGCAGCTGGGACAAAGAACAGAAAATTCTCGTGGCAGATTTTTAGTGTTGAACAAAGGAATTTCGTAGGAGCAGGTCGGGCAGCTCACGCAAGATTCGCTTTTGACGATGACTTTTCGTGCGCTTGCCATAACGACCTACTTTCGTAACGACGAGAGCTGATCGCGCCTCGCGCGATAATCGTCCCGTGGCGTCCGCGTCAGGCTTCGTCGAACTCGAAATGAACGAAGGGGCTTCCACCGATAGGCGAAGCCCCGTCGTCATGTCCGACTTTCTTATTTGAGCGCGGTTGAAACCGATGAGAAGGTCGAGGTCAGCTTCGATCCAAGACCCTGGACGACCGCGATGATCGCCACAGAAATTCCGGCGGCGATCAGACCATATTCAATAGCGGTCGCGGCCGTCTCATCTTTGAGAAAAGAATAAGTGAGATTCTTCATAGCAAACTCCTTTTGGGTCTCCATACGGGGACCCGTGATGTCCAGATAGTTATCGGCTAGTTGAATACTAGTACTCGACTAGAAATATTTGCGCGAAGGCCGAATTACTAAGTAATATATAAATCATATAAAGTATTATTGAAACAATATACCAATCGGTAAGGCTAAAGCTTCCTTTGGAATATTGCCGCGGCGTGACCGGGTGCAGCTTAGATTCTCTGGCTTTGTTTACGCAGGGTTAGCGCTGCCTGGCGGCCTCCATCAACAGATCTGCCGATGTGAGCAATTTTGCTCAGTTTTTGCCTCGGCAAAGTTCTTTGATTAGCCGGTGAGGATTGTCTTCCGGCGGTGTGGGCTCGTCGCAGCGGAAGCGAACAGCGGCGGACCGGGAAGGTTGCCGACCGCAAGGCAGCGGCGGCGGTTTGCTTAGTTTTATGAGGGTGGCCATGGAACCGACAAACTATCTTGAGCAGGCGCCGCCGGTATGGGCGTTCCGCAAAAGCCAGCCGATCAGAGACCTCGACGAAGCGAGCGCGCTTGCCCAACAGATCGTGGATACGATCCGCGACCCTCTCCTCGTCCTCGATCAGGATCTGCGCGTCGTCACCGCAAACCGCTCCTTTTATCAGACGTTCAGGATAAATCGTTCGGACATTCACGGCCGTCCGATTTACGGGCTCGGCGACGGGCAATGGGATATTCCCGAACTTCGGCTGCTGCTGGAGGACGTCGCGTCACGGCATGCCGTAATGGAAGCTTACGAGGTCGAGCAAAATTTTCCCGTCATCGGGCGGCGGGCAATGCTGCTGAACGCGCGCGAGATATTCACGCAAAGCAACGCCGATAAGCTCATTCTCCTCTCGATTGAAGATGTCACCGATCGGCGCGCCGCCGAACGGCAGACCGCCGAGCTGCTGCAATTGAAGGAAACGCTGTTGCAGGAAATGCAACATCGCGTCGCCAACAGCCTGCAGATCATCGCCAGCGTGCTCATGCTCAAAGCGCGGAGCGTGCAATCCGAAGAAACCCGGCTGCATCTGCAGGAGGCGCATGATCGCGTCATGTCGGTAGCGACCGTTCAACAGCAACTCCACGCCTCGGGACATGGCGAGGCGATCGAGCTCGGGCCTTACTTGTCCAGGCTGTGCGACGCTGTGGCGGCTTCGATGATCGGCAGCCGTCCGATCACGCTGAAGGTGGAGGCGGACCCCGGCACTGGGGTTTCTGCCGAAGCCGTGAGCATTGGGTTGATCACCACCGAACTCGTGATCAACGCGCTCAAGCACGGATTCCCGGGCGGCGCCGGCGGCGAAATCCTGGTCCGGTACCAAGTCGACGAAGCCAACTGGCGTCTATCTGTGTCGGACACCGGCGTTGGGTTGCAGCGCGACGGCCGCCGCCGCGGGCATACCGGCCTAGGGACCACGATTGTCGAAGCGCTGGCGCATCAGCTTAAATCCCGCGTCGAGATATCCAGCAAACCGCCGGGTGTGAGTGTGTCGATCATCCATACTGCGTAAGTTCCTCGTCGCGACGCGAAGGAGATCAGATCATGTCGCTAGGCCTGATATTGGTAATCGTCCTTGTCATTTTTCTGTTGGGCGGCTTCAGCGGCCGCTTCGGCGGCTACGGCTACGGTTACGGACACGGCGGTGTCGGCATCATCGGCATCATCTTGATCATCATCGTCGTCCTGATGCTGCTCGGACGGCTTTGAGATGAGATCGCCTGAAACGAGCGGCGTGAAAGCCTCCCGCTTTATCCATGAGGTGGTACGACCATGGACTTGAACCGCTATGCGGACCGCAATGCAGGATCGATCGCCAAATCTACTCCCGACCATTGGGTCCTGTTTCTTATCGAGGGAGCGGCTCTCATTTTATTGGGACTTCTCGCCATCGCCATTCCGTCGATCGCCGATGAGAACGTCACCGGCATTTTGGGTTGGCTCTTTCTCCTCAGCGGCGCGACAGGGCTCGTGACAACCTATTGGGCGCGACAGGCGCCGGGATTGTTGTGGTCGCTGGTATCGGCCGCGCTGGCGATATTCGTCGGCGTGGTGCTGATCGAAAACAGATCACAGGATTTATACGGCGGCCTGCTCGGATGGCCGTTTCATGACGCCGGCCCGTTACGGCTGATTTTGGTTCTTTTCTTTCTCGTCGAAGGCGGCGTCTCGATCATGTTCGGGATCGAACATCGGCGTCACTTCTCCACGCGTTGGGCGTTCATGTTCGCGAGCGGAGTCGTCGACATCGTGTTGGCGAGTATCATCATTTTTGCGCTCCCGGGGACCTCTGCTTGGACATTGGGATTGCTCATAGGCATCAACATGATTTTTGGCGGCGCGGCGCTCATCGCGACAGGACTGCATGCTCGTACCGAATGGGCCGTGGCGAATGACATCCCGCTGAGCAGTGCGCGCTAGATCGCGCTCTTGCATTATGAAGCATCCGTCCACATCTTTGTAGGAATCGGTTTCTTTAACGATTTATTTGGATACGCAACATGACAAAAGCAGATGTAATTTTCAGATTCACGCAGCGCGCATTGTGGATCTACATTGCGGAAGCGGCATTTATCCTCGGTATCGCGATGATAACTCTCGCTCATCCGTAAGCCGATTAGGCAGCGGCTTACAGCTCTCGCTCAATCGACCTGCGGTGACGCCAAGGGAGTTCGCATGTTCACCACCAAGCAATATCGCGCGAAGTCGAATGAACTCGGCGAACTCAGCAAGGAAGCGACCGATCCCGGCCAAATTCGCAAATATCAAGATTCGAGCGACAGTTTTGGCTCACTGGCTGACAATGAAGCCTGGCTAGCGGACAATTTCGACAAGACGCTGCAAAGGTCGGGTGAGAAGCTGTCCAACCATATCGCACTCGCCGCGGAAGAGGAGCATGTTCTCCGCTGTCTTGGCGCTGCGGTCATCATGCAGTGGAACACCATTCCCACGAAGCTCCAGCGTGAGCTGTTTGATACGGCCGGTTCGCTGGGCGAGCTGTTGGACACGGCAGAGCTGCGGGGCCAGATCGCCAGATTTCTCCATAAGCACAAAGACGACGAGCCGGGCGCCTCAAACTAATTCTTGTTACAATCGGACGATGCGGGGCTTCGCTGCGCCACGCGGCGCGCGGCTATCGCCACCGAAAACGTCACCACGAGAAAACGCGCGAGATGATGCGCCCCGACATAGACGGGGTCGAGATGCAGGGCGAGC
>Ga0181537_10001430_pt1 | contig 22079 bp, 23 predicted proteins | sample PEATcosm2014_Bin_39_FD_119765 | JGI IMG/M metagenome (GOLD analysis project Ga0181537, IMG submission 119765) | Peatland microbial communities from MTU Mesocosm Facility, Houghton, MI, USA - PEATcosm2014_Bin23_10_metaG | ecosystem: Environmental > Terrestrial > Soil > Wetlands > Peat | place... | reverse complement strand
CTGCTCCCCACCATACGGCCACAAGCGAACGCTTACGATTCGTCGGGTCGTGAGTTCGCCGCCGTAAGTAGCCAAGCGAATGGAACGGGCGCACTCTCGTGGATAACGTTTAAATAATCCCAATATCTTTCATTTTGGGATCGACATGGATGGCGGGCAGGTGAAGGCCAAGACTTGCCTCCCGGCGACAATCGTTGAGACGCCTCGTCCACAGTTCATCGCAGCAACGAAACCAGTACCATCGTTCCGCTTCGTTGTGCAGACGCTCGCGATTCCATCATCCAGAGGCCGCGCCTTCTGGCATTCACTAATGTCGTTGAACTTCATCACTTGAACATTGTAGGTCTGATGCTCAGCACCAAGCATGTGAAGGGCAAACACGACCAGATATGTGGTCACATTAGTGTCCCTGTAGTCTTGAGTTAGGTGATAGCCACGCGGCTTCTTGGCAATATTCGACACTCCATCACAGCTCGAAATCATGCCCCAGACCCTAATCGAGTTCGCGCTCGTGCCGCCTCTTCGCCCGCTGATCCAATTCCCGATCCCGCTCGAAGTACACCCGCCGCTGACGCGATTGGAGAGCATGTCGACCGCAAGCATGGTAAGCGTCGGGTGAGTTACGACGATTGACGCCGCATCAGTGATTCATTTGCGCTGACACGGACGAATCCGTAACGTGCATATAGCCTTTCGAGCCCCTCCCGCGACGTCTGTTCATCGAGCGGTTTCGGAATCACCTCGGCGTCTTGGGCGTAGTCATCGCAGAGCTGCACAAACACGCTCACGATGCGACTAGCCACGCCTTGGCCGCGCTGCTGCTCGGCCACTACGATTCGATCGAGGGACAGTCCTCCTCCCTCAGTCGGATTTATATCCACGGTCGCGACGCTGAGGAGGCCGTCGCGTTCCAGCCGCCGCTGAAATTCTTCAATGATACCGTCCGGAGTGTCGAAACTTGGCATGTTGCGCATTGGACCTTTCGTCAAATCCAGGGTGACATCAATGATCGGAATTTTACGTATGCCACGCACAGAGACTATCGCGGGCCACGCAATGGCCGAATAGCATGTGCCGATTCAGAGACGGGACACCTGCCTGAATTCTCTGATTAAGCGCCGCCGAATCTGCAAGTTGATCGGCTGTGAACGTGCCGCGTCAGCGATGCATGGCCAGCCAGGCACGCAGCACGGATATGGGAATCGTATACCGACGGCACTGCCGATCGCGACTGGCGAGACATTCTTCAACAAATCGCGGGGCGAGCTCCAGCGCGCGGCGGGTGGTGACGCCGCTCAGGACAGGAAGATCGCGCGCATGAATCAGCCGGGTGAGAATATTCACGGCCAGCACCTCGCTGGGGGCCGCACCGACCGAACCCATCGCAACGTTCGGGTAGATCCAGATTTGCTGCGGAAAGTTGAAGCGCTCGATGCCCCACTGATCCAGATGCGCGACCACGCCTTCGCGGAAGAATGTGTCCGCCGAGTCCGGGCCATTCACCCGAACGAGCGCGCGCCCGGCGCGGCTCCTAGCGGGCGCCGTGGCAGGTGGAAACCGATCGCGAACACGCCGCGCTGGGGTCGACATGGGTGACGTTTTCTCCCTGACGTCAGACTTGTACGCGCCGATAGTCGATTCCTTTCCGAAACCTGTCAAGGCTCATTTCTGTGCCATTTGCATAGAAAAGCAGACCATTCTCCACCATGAGCGGGAAGCGAGTTTCAACTAAAGTATTGATATTGTTACATTCAAGGTAGCGGTTGCGGCTTCCGCCGCACCGCGCCGGCTGGTAGACTTGGCCGGCTGGCGTGTCTGACCTTTCTGGAAAGGAATCGGCTATGGCAAGCGGTCACATCCACAGGGCCCCCGGAGCGCCCCCCAAGGACTTTCGTGTGCTCGCCGACGTCGGTGCCAGCTATACCGCGGAGCTCTCGCCCGCGTACTGGTCATCGCTTGCCGATCATCCCCGCGAGCGCGACGCGCAGCGGCAGGCGCGCAAGACGCACTGGCAGCTCGCCCGAGCGGCGCACGGTGCGGTCCTGGAATCCCTGCGCTGGGTGGTGGCCGCCGAATGGAACGGGCAGCTCTACAAGGTAGACGGTCATACGCGCGCGCTGCTGTGGATGTCCGGCGCGCTGCCGGATCCGGGGTTTGTCTATGCGACGGTGTATCGCTGCAAGACACGCGATGAGCTCAACGCGCTGTATGCCACCTTCGACACCCAGAGCGCTGCGGTCACGATGTACGACCGGGTCACGGGCGCGTACCGGGAGCAGGGTCTTGAGCTTCGATCCAAGCGCCTGCGCGCAGGAACCATAGTCGATGCGTTGAGCATCGCGCAGCGCGGAATCGCGCGCAGTTCGCAGAGCGCCGGCGAGAGTGAGGAGGACTGGGATGTCTATGACGCCGTGGCGACGTTTGCGCCGGAGCTGCGCCTGCTCGATACGGTGGACCCTCAACCGGAAGTCTTTCACACCGGAATAGTCAGTGCTGCGCTGCTGGCCCTGGCACTCGATGTCAAAGCGCTTGATTTCTTCGCGCTTGTCTCGCGTGGTCAGGGCAGTAAACGCGAGGGTCTCTTCGACCCTGTCGAGGCCATGCTGTGGCGGGTGGCTCGGATCAAGAAGCAGCGCAGCGGCTGGATCAAGACGCAGCAGGAGCAGCTGTGCGCGGCATGCCTTGCCGCGCTCGAGCTGTGGCGGGGGGGGGAGAGTGCACAGGGCTTTTGGTCGAGCGGGGACTTTGTGCCCGTGAACCTGCCCGATGTCGTCCGACGGGTGCGCGAGCTCAAGCGCAGGGCATCCGAGGGCACACGCTAGTCGCGCTGCCTGGCAAACCCCGGGCGAACTCATGAATCGGCGCGAGTGGCTGCTTGGCAGCGCAGCAGCCATCGCGCTGCCCGCCTCGGGAGCGAGCCGCACAACGCTGCTGCTGCTCTACCCGGACACGTCCGAGCCCGAGCGCTCGGTCTACCGTCTGATTCACGAAGGCATCGACAGCGTTGCGGCGAAGGCCCGCCTGCCGGTCGTTGATGGCGTCGTCGGGCCCGACTTCACGGCTCAACGCCTCACTGCGTTGCTTGAGAGCACGATGACCCTCGCCGCGATTGCCGTTGGCCGGCCCGCGCTCAATCTTGCAACACAGGTATCGCTCTCCGTGCCGCTGTACGTCGGCGCCGTGGAACTGCAGGTCACTGATGCAGGCGCCTTTGGTGGCATCTCCCTTGTGGTGGCACCTCAGCGCGTATTTGCCACATTGCGTGAGATCGCACCGGCCATCCGCCGCGTGCTCTATGTCATGGACCCGCAGCGTTATGGCTGGATGCGCGCGGCCGTTGAACACGCGGCAAAGCTTGCAGGTCTTCAGGCCGTGGCCTACGAGGCGAGCTCGTTGCCCGAGGCGGCAGCGCATTACCTGAACATTCTTCGTTACGCGAATCCCGCCACCGATGCGCTGTGGCTGCTCGAGCAGGGTGAATTCGTCACCGGCGATACCCTGCCGCGGATCGTTGAGGAAAGCTGGTCGCGCGACTTTCTTGTATTTTCAAACGTGCTGGATCATGTGAACAAGGGCGTGCTGTTCGCGCACTACCCTGATCCGCGCACGCTGGGTGAGCGCCTGGCCGCGCTTGCCCTGCAGGGGGGTGCGCGCGCGCAGCAGGTCCTCTTCGATGAAGCGCCGCGCCGCGCCGTTAATCTTCGCGTCGCGCGTCATCTGGCAGGCCTCGTCGATGTGACGCGGCTGCCGCGCTTCGATCTCACCGTCGGGGAACCCTAGCGTCATGCGCGGCGGCATCCGACAACAGGTACTGTGGGCCACGGGAGTGATCGTGTTGGGCATCTTCGTGCTGCTCGTGTCCATCACCCTGATCCTCGGGCGCTACCAGCTCTTTGCACTGGGCGAGCGCAACGTGCGCGAACGCGTCGAGGCCTCCGCCGCCCGTGCCGCCTTTGCGACGCTGGTGGGCGCCGAGGATCCGAGTACTGCGCGCACTCTGATCGGGGAACTCGCGGCCACCGAGGGCGTGCAGGCTGCGGCGCTCGTGGCGGACGGCCGCACGCTGGCGCGCAGTGGTCGCGAGATCCGTGCGCTCGACATCTGTCGCTTTGACGACGTGTCGGGGGCTTCCGCACGGACCACGGTGCGCACGATCGCGCACTTGTGGTGCGTATCCTCCCCGGTGTTCAGGCGCGATGCGGATGCGCTGTGCACCCGGGTCGATTGCGTCCTCGGACGGCTGGACGTAGCCCAGTCCACCGCCTCAGTCGAGCGTGTGGTCAGCAACCTTGCCGGCTGGATGCTGCTGCTGGGCGGCACGCTGCTGACGCTTGCGTTCGCGGCGCTATGGCGCGTATCAGGGGCGATCAGCGGCCCTCTGATCGGGATTGCTGACGTGATGCGGCGATTCACCAGCGGGGAGCGCGGTGCGCGGGCGCGAGAGGCGGGGCCCACGGAAGCGCGAACCATCGGGCATGTCTATAATCAACTCATCGATGCGCAGGAGGCGCAGGCGCGGGACCTTGAACGCCAGGTTGAGGAGCGCACCCGCCAGTGGCGCGAGGCAAGTGCGGCCGCTCAGGAGGCGGCGCGCTACAAGAGCACATTCATGGCCCACGTGAGCCATGAGATGAAGACACCGCTTCACATCATTCACTCCCACGCCAGTGAGGTCGTGAGTGAGCTGGAATTCATCGAGGGCGCCGATGTGGCCAAGGCGCGCCTGGGCGTGATCGTGCGCGAAAGCGAGGAGCTGACGACTCGCGTTCTGCAGATTCTGGAGCTGGCGCGCGGGGAGGCGGGCGGCACGCAGCTGTCTTTCGAACCCGTCGCGCTGGCGGCGCTGGCGGCGCGCGTGAGGGAGAAAGCCGAGGCGCTGGCCCGGGAGAATGAGAACACCGTGCAGCTCTCCGCCGACGATGGGCAAGTCATATGCGATGTGGACAAGACCCTGCAGATCATCATGAATCTGGTCGCGAACGCCTGCCGCTTTACCCGTCAGGGCGTGGTGAGCGTGACGCTCTCGCGCGAAGAATCCGTGTTTATCATCGAGGTGACGGATACGGGCTGCGGCATCCCGGCGCACGCGCAGCAGCAGGTGTGGGAGGAGTTCCGCCAGGTCGGGGATGACATGCGGGTCGGCGGTTTCGGGTTGGGACTCGCCATCGTGCGCCACTACGTTGAGGCGATGGGCGGTGACAGTGAATTGACGAGCGAGCCCGGCAAAGGCACGCGCGTGACCGTGCGGCTTCCCGCTGAAGGCACCCGGAGCCCGCACCCATGACGTTCTACGCAGTTGTCGATGTGTTCTCGCAGACGATCAATCCCGTCCTTGCGCTCATCGTTCTGGGCGCGCCTTGGATCTCGCGACAGCGGCTCGTCGAGCGCCGGACGTATTATACCGGCGCTCTCGCCGCCGTCGCTCTGGCGTATCTGTGGTGGTGGGGTGCGAAATCCAGCCACCAGTGGGAGCAGGCCTGGGGTGTCCAGTTCAGTACGCACTGGGCGGTGCACCTGGCGCTGCTGAGTGCGTTCTGGCAGCTGCGCGGGCGCTGGCGTGTCGCGGCGATCGTCATTGCGCTCGGCTATGGTGCTCTCATATTGGCGCGGGGCTATCACACGCCCGCCGACCTGCTCTGGACCAGCGCTGCGCTGCTGCCGACGCTTGCACTCCTGTGGTGGGGGATCATCCGCGGCTTCGGGCCGGTGAGTCGCGCTCGCCCGCCCGACAGCACACCGATGCGCGTCTAGAACTGCTTGATGAGTTCGATCCGCCAGGTGCGACCGGGTTCGGGCACGTCATCGCGCAGCGCGACGGGGGAGTCCGAGGGATCATTCACCAGGTGGTTGAAGAGGTTCGAGACGCGCACGCGCGCGCTGAAGTTCGCCGGCCAGCTCTTTCGCAGCGCAAGGTTCGCGAGCAGATAGTCGGGCGGATCGGCCCGCGTGTCGCCGGCAATCCGGCCGCGCTCGGCAACCCCCAGAACATTGAAGTACGCGTTCCAGCTGGACGCCGGATTCCACTGCAGCGTCGCCCCGAGGAGCTCGCGCGGCGCGCGCTGGGAATCACCGATGTTGGCGTAGTCGTGTGCGTGGCGCTCGTAGCTGTACTGAAGGTGGGTGGCCCAGGCCTCGCTCGGCTTCCAGTCGACGCCCGCCTCCCCGCCCCATCCGCGATCGCTGCCGACATTCACGTACTTCTCCCCGGTCGGCACGGCAGGATCTGTCTGGGTGGCGATCAGGTCGCGGATCCCATAGGTGAAGAGCGCCAACGATGTCTCGACGCTCTCGCGCCGATAGAGCGCATCCAGCTCGCCCATCCGAAGTCTCGTGGGTTTGAGCGTCTCATCGCCCAGAGGATCGAATGTCCCGTTGGAGGCCAGTTCGAGCGCGGCCGGGGGCCTGAAGGCCTCGCCGTAGAGCGCCTTGAAGGTCATGCGCGGCGTGGGGGTGAAGACCAGGGCTGCGCGCGGCGTCCACTGGGCCCCGAAATCCGAATAGTGGTCCATGCGCGCGCCGGCCGTGAAGCTCAAGTCCCGCGCGATCGTCCATTCATCCTGGGCGACGCCATAGAGCACGACGTTTGAGGTGTCCCCGATCAGCGGGCTGTCGCCCACGCCGCCGAACGGCGCAAAGAGGCCGGTCGGCAGCACTCGACCATCCCGCACGGTGTAGTTGCGGATGTCCGAGTCGACATTGAATCGGTTGGTGAAGCCACCGGCCGACAGCAGCAGCGTCTGGCGTGACCAGCCCGTAAAGGTGCCGGACAGCTCTCCCCGGACACGCGACTCATTGACGTCGAGGATCTGGCGCACACCGAGCGGAAAGGCGCCACCGAAGGCGCCGGGCGGATACCCGATCACATTCGAATCCTGCGTGACGTCGATGTAGGTGATATACCCCGAGAGGGTCCAATCGGGGGAGGGCGCACTGTGATGGAGGAGTTCGACGCTGGTCACGCCGCTGCTGATGCGGCCGGCCGGGTCGAGCGCGAAGGCGAAACCGACGCCATCGCCCCCTTTGAATTCATCGCGATAGCTCACGCGCGCAGTCCAGGCACCCAGGACGACCTCGGCGCGCGTATCCACGAGCTGGTGCGCGTCATTGACCGGTCCTGGGGCGAGCGAATCGTGCGTATGAAAGCGCCGATCCAGTGCGCTCTGAGCGTCGGCGCCGAGCGTCTGATCCGTGTAGTCGCCACTGACGTAGGCCCCGTAAAGTCGAACGTCCGCGGCGGCGACCGGAGCTCGATACAGACCCCAGCCGCCCCCGGTGGCAAGATTGCCTCCCATGGCGCCCAGTTCGCGCGGCGCGTTGGCGGAATCCGTGCGGGTGACGAGGTTCACGATGCCGGCGACCGCGTCGGCGCCGTACAGCGCGCTGCCCGGTCCGCGCGTGATCTCCACGCGCTCGACATTGTAGAGCAGCACGTCGCGAAGCGAGATCGTGGCATCCACGAGACCCTGATACAGCGGTACGCCATCCACCAGAATGAGCACGCGCGAGGTGATGCCGCGCACCGTGACCGCGGTGCTGTACCCGTCGTTACTCGAAAGATAATACGCGCTCACCGTCTGCAGCAGTTCGGCCAGGTTTGCAACGCCTGCGCGCTCGATCTCCTCGTGCGAGATCATCGTGGCACTCGCCGGCGCATTGAACAGCGGCCTGGTATATCCGGTTGCCAGCGTGATGCTCTGATCTCCGCCGTAGAGCGCCCCGAGTTCATCGGGCGGCTCGCCGGCGGCGAGCGCGGTCTGACTGACACCCAGGACGGCGATGCACACGGCCCACGGATGCGTGGCGCGATGATTCATCGGGCGTCAAACTCGTCCATGAGTTCGATCCACTGGTCGTCCGAGGGCGCGGCGCACCGGGCGGCCGCCAGGGCGTGGCGCAGGTGGGCACTTGCGCTCGCGGTCTGTCCATGCTCGAGACGGAAGTTCGCCGCGTGCAGGTGGCCGGAGACTTCACGCTGCGCGTCGGCCGAGAGACGCAGGCGTTCAGCCTGGGCGAGGCACGCACGCTCGCGCAGCACCCGGGTGCAGGTATCAGCGAGGTGGTGCAGGTCGATTGGCTTTGCAAGGTACTGCATGGCCCCGGAGAGCATGAGTTCCTGATGCGCCTCGGGTGCATCCTGGGCGGTCAGGATAATGACGCTCTGGTCGGGATTTTCGGCGAGCAGGTGCTCCAGAACCCGTGCGCCGGGCATGTCCGGAAGACCCAGATCCAGAATCACCAGCGCATGCCGGCTCCGATGCCAGGCCGCGAGCGCGCTTGCAGCATCCGGGGCGATCTCGACGGTGTAATACTTCTCCAGGGCCCGGGCTGCGACCTGCGCGGCGTGGGGCTCGTCCTCGACGATCAGTACGCTGTCGGTGCGTTGGCCCGCGCAGTGTGCGGTGATGCGCGCGAGGAGATCAGACTGCCCGTGGGCATCCAGCAGCGTCGTGTACTCATCCGTCATCGGCGCGAGCGCTGCAATCTCATCCTGATCGCACAGGACGAAGCAGGGGGTCGCGCTGAAGCCAAAGCGCCCCGAGCGCACCATCCGGATGAAGCGCCAGCAGTCCGTATCGGCGAGCCGCGGAGTGCAGACAATGGCGTCGAGCCGGGTGCGGGAGAAGGCCGCGATCGCCTCGCGGGCGCTGGCGTGAACCAGCGTTCGCACGGCCCCCTGTTGGCGCAGCTGCCCCGCGCAGCAGGTGGCGCTACCGATATCCTCGTCGACAATGAGAAGGTCAAAGGGTGCTTGGTGGGGCATGTCCTGGTCCGCGGATTCCATCCATGAAGGCGGCGGTCGTCTCTTGCGGTCGGTACCGGGCGAGAGCGCCGGAAGAAGGTTCCCCGACGACGCACTGAAAGGCGCGCGATGGCATACTGCCCTCCTGCCAGCGCTACGCAGGCGGCGCGGCGCCCGCGCTGGCATGAGTCATGGCATGACCCATCGCATGACAAGCGCGGACAGGACACGTAAGCTTGAGATAAGAATTCAAATTCGGACTCTGTCGCTGCCGGAAGCCTTCGAAGTGTTGGAGCGAGGGCGACTTACCCTCGAAGCCTGCCCAGGACCCGTAACCATCCCTCACTGATCACTCTATCGGACTGTACAGTTAACGTGTTACCTCTTTTCCCATTTTTTGGTTCATCCCGGCTCGGTTGTCGCCAAGCGACGACACCTGCGTGGGCGTGCGCATGAGTACGTCAAGAGGTAAGAGCAAGCTCCCCGCATCGCGCTCAGGCAAGACCATGCAGTTCGAACCGGTGCCCCCAGCGGTCTATGAGGCGCTGGAGACCGAAGCGTGGTTCCGGCGTCACCTGGATGAGCCGCGCGGGCGCGCCGGCAAGGGCGCTGCGGCGGGGAATTCCTCACGGGCGAAGGAAGCCCTATTCGAGGAGGCGCTCGTCTGGTTCCTCGCGCACTTCGAACGCCGCCCCCCAGGTGAGTTCGAACGGGTACAGCGCTCCTGGGTGAAGACCGCCTTCTGGGTGTCCGATGATGTGCTGGAGCGGTATCGAAGACTGGCGCAGCGCACGGGCGTTGATAAACGTCAGCTGATTGCCACTGCCCTGATGCTGTACTGCCACCGTCTGGTGCCCGAAGAGCTGGTGCGGTTTCGTCACAAAACCTTCACCGAAGCACGCACGATCTACCAGAGACACCGCGGCGCCATTCGCGCCGCGCTTCGCTCCAAAAAAGCCCGCTAGAGACTCACCCGACGCGCGCCCACAGGGACGCCGTGACGGCAAGGCGCCGCGCCTGCTGTGCCGTCCCGCTATTGCATCGGCTGCCCGCCGCGTGATACACATCCGCCTGAAGTAACATGTTATCTGTAAGGGACACGTTACCGTGAAGTGATGGGTACGCCTCGAGGATCAGGATGAGTCACGCCAGCAGCACAGTGCTCGAGCCCCGTACCGAACCGGAGACGGGTGTCGTGCGCCGCGCTTCCGCGCTGCGTGTGCTGCGGATGCTGGAGAGCGCGATGGGTCCGACAATCGCGGGGCTTCTTTCCGATCCGGACGTGATCGAGATCCGCTGCAACGCGGACGGCCGCATCTACGCCGATTTCTTCGACCGGCCCTCCCGCTGGACGGGGGAGCTTCTCGGCGCCGATAGGGCCACCCAGGTTGTCTGCATCGTCGCCGATGCGGTCGATCAGATCGTGGGGCAGGCCGCGAACCGGTACATTCTGGATGCGGAGTTCCCCGCTCAGGGCTTTCGCTTCCACGGCGATCTGCCCCCGGTGGTCCCCGCGCCGTGCTTCAACATCCGGAAGCGCCCGCCGCGCATCATTGCACTGAGCGAATACGTCGCCGGCGGCATCATGAGCGCGGCGCAGCGCGAGCTGATCGTGCGCGCGGTGCGCGAGCGGCGGAACATCCTGGTAGTGGGCGGCACCAAGTCCGGCAAGACCACGCTCACCAATGCCATCGTCGATGAGATCCGCGATCTTGAGCAGCGCATCGCGACCATCGAGCGGGTGCTGGAGCTGCAGGTGCGTTCGAAGGAGTGGCACAGCTACCGCGTGATCGAGGGCGTCCACGAGGCCGCGCAACTGGTCGAGGCGTGCCTGCGGGTAGCCCCCGACCGGATCATTGTGGGCGAGGTGCGGGGAGCTGAGATCAACTCGCTTCTTGAGGCCTGGGGCACCGGGCATCCCGGGGGCATCTGCACGCTGCACAGCGACACGGCCACTCCCATTCAAGCCATGAGGCGCATCGAGACGCTGATCCGCAAATCCGGCCAGGTGCCGGTTCCTGAACTCATTGCCGACACGGTCAATCTGATTGTGCCGATCCAGGCGATCGAGTCCGGCACTGCGCAGGACCGGCGCTTCCGCCGGCACATTCCAGACGTCGTCCGGGTGCGCGGGTTTGAGGATGGCCGGTATGTCTTTGAGGCGGCCGGCTGATCTGTGTGTTGCCTTTACCGTTTACCTCAGGAGGTTTCCCCATGATCCAGCGTCTGATCGGTGGCTTCTGGCTCCTGGCGCTCGCCGCCGGCAGCGCCCAGGCGGCAACCACGGGCATGCCCTGGGAGACTCCGCTGCAGAACTTTCTGGACTCGCTCACCGGACCCGTGGCGAAGATCGCAGGGGTCGCCGCGGTGGTAATCACGGGACTGGGCATCGCGTTCTCGGAAGGCGGCTCCGGCATGCGAAAACTCATCACGGTGGCCTTTGGGCTGTGCATCGCCTTTTCCGCGACGAGCTTCTTTCTGCCGCTCTTCGGATTCGCCGGCGGGGCGGTGTTCTAAAAGAGGAGGTCGCGATGAAAACGCCGGGCTTTGAAATCCCCATCCATCAGTCGGCGATCAAGGCGCAGCTGGTGCTGGGTCTGCCACGCCAGCTGGCGCTGGTGCTCTACACCATTGTTGCTGCGCTCACCCTGCCGCTCTCAACCTGGTATGCGATTCCGCCGGGTCTCTTCCTGCACGCCGTCTTCGCCGCCGCCGCCCGGCGCGATCCGGCCTTCTGGGATGTCTTCCGGCGTGCGATCGGTTATCGCCACTTTTACCGGGTCTGACTCCATGACGCTCACGTTCGTTGTGCTGCTCATCCTCGCCGTGGCAATTGTTACCGTGGGTGCGCTCTACGGCCGCCGGGCGTTTGATCTCTTCACGCTCTCGGATCACAAGCGGCACCCGGATCGGCTGTCGGATCATCTGCCCTGGGCGATGCTCGTGGCACCCGGGGTCGTCTTCAACAAGAACGGATCGTTTCAGACCACGTTCGCCTTCCGGGGACCTGATCTCGACAGCGCCACCGAGGCGGAGCTCGTGATCACCAGCGCCCAGATCAACAACACGTTCAGGCGCCTGACCGGCGGCTGGGCGCTGTACGCGGATGCGCATCGCCGGCGAGAGGCGAGCTATCCGCAATCCTCCTGGCCCGATGCGCTCACACATCTTATCGATGAGGAGCGCCGCGTTGCCTTCCAGGGCGATCGCTACTTCGACACACAGCGCTTTCTGACGCTGGTCTACCTGCCAGCCCCCGATGTCGCCCATCAGGTGGCAAAGTGGTTTTACGAGGGCGGTGAGAGCGTCGCAAGCTCCCACGCCGATGAACTCGCCCGGTTCACCCGGGTGCGCGATGACATCGTAAATCTGCTCGCCGGCGTCCTGAATGACATCCGGGTGCTGACCGACGATGAGACCTGCACGTACCTGCACGCCTGCGTGTCGCCCAGGACGCATCTGGTGCGCGCGCCGGAGATCCCGATGTTTCTCGACAGCCTCCTCACCGACACGCCGCTCACCGGTGGCTTTGCGCCGAAACTTGGCGAGTACCACGTGCAGGTGCTCTCCATTGCCGGCTTTCCGGAGAGCTCGACACCGGGGATCCTGGATATCCTCAATCGGCTGGACTTCGAATACCGCTGGGTTACGCGATTCATCTTTCTGGACAAAGGCGAGGCTGAAAAGCTGCTGCGCGGCTTCTGGCAGCGCTGGCTCTCCGGCCGCCAGTCCTTCATCGCCCTGATGCGCGAGGCGATCACCGGGCAGGGGTCTGCCATTCAGAACACCGATGCGCTCAACAAATCCGCCGATGCTGATGCCGCGCTGCAGGAGCTCTCGGGCGACCTGGTCTCGTTTGGCTACTTTACCCAGTGCATCGTGCTCATGGATCGGGATTTGAAGACGCTCAAGGCGAGGCAGAGCGTGCTCGAGCAGGCGATACACGGCCGCGGGTTCGTCACGCTCGATGAGATCGAGAACCGCAACTGCTTTGATGCCTTTCTCGGGGCCATTCCGGGCAACTGCGCGCACAACGTGCGCCATCCGTTGGTGAACACACTCAATCTTGCCCATCTGTTTCCACTCTCGGCCGTCTGGGGAGGAGAGCCGACCGAGTCCAATCTCTATAACGCGCCCCCGCTGCTGCACACGGTGACCGGCGGCAGCACGCCCTTCAGGTTCAATCTGAACTATGGCGATGTCGGCCACACCTGCATCATCGGTCCCACGGGGGCCGGCAAGTCTGTGCTGCTGGCCGCGATCGCCACCGCGTTCTCCAAGTACCGCGCCCCGACAGGCGAGTTCGCACAGGTGTACTTCTTCGACAAGGAGCGCAGCTCGCGCATCACGACGCTGGGCGTGGGTGGGGATTTCCATGATCTGGCGGCGGACGATGCCGCCATCGCCTTCCAGCCGCTCGCTCGCATCGATGAGGAGGCCGAGCGCAACTGGGCGATGGAGTGGCTCCAGGCACTGCTGAGGCATGAAACGAGAACGGCCACGTTCATAACCCCCGAGCGCAAGACGACGCTGTGGCATGCGCTGACCCGGCTTGCCGCCTCTCCCCCGGCGGAACGAACGCTCACGGGGCTCAAAACGCTGGTGCAGGACAGGGGGATCAAGGATGCGCTCGCCTGTTATTGCCTGGATGGTGCCTACGGGCGGCTGCTGGATGCGGAAGAGGAGACCTTGAGTCTGTCGCGCTGGCAGGTGTTTGAGATGCACGAGCTGATGAAGAGCTATCCGAATGCGGTGATGCCGGTGCTGACCTATCTCTTCCACCGGCTCGATCAGCGCTTCGGCCGTGCGCCGACGCTGCTGATCCTGGACGAGGGCTGGCTGTTCCTGGATGACCCGGTGTTCGCACCGAAGATCCGGGAGTGGCTCAAGACCCTTCGAAAGAAGAAGGTCTACGTCGTCTTTGCCAGTCAGAGTCTTGCCGATCTTGCCGGCAGCACGATTCTTGAAACCGTCAAGGAATCCTGCTTCACCAAGATCTACCTGCCCAACCGTACGGCCATGGATGATGAGCGCAGTATCGCGTTCTACCGGGGCTTCGGGCTCAACGATCAACAGATCGCCCTGATCGCGGGCGCGACCCCGAAGCGCGAGTACTACTTCACGTCCCCCGCCGGCAATCGACTCTTCAGTCTTGCGCTTGGGGAGCTTGGACTTGCCTACTGCGCGGCCACCGGTGCCGACGATCAGCGTCTCGCCGATCGCTGGTGCGAGCTGCCCACTGCGCGCTTCAACGATGAATACCTTCGCGCCAGGGGCCTTGACTGGGCGGCAGATGCGCTCGCGGCAGCGGATGACCCGGCGCGCAGATCCGCGTAATGGTCTTGTGATCAGGAGAAGATGGCAATGAAAAGAGCAGGAATGGGAATATGCGCGGCCCTGGCGCTGCTGGCGGCGTCGTGCCTTCAGGTCGCACGGGCCCAGTGGACGGTGCTCGATCCGGCCAATCTCGTCCAGAACATCATCAGCGCGGTGCAGAGTCTGCAGACGGTCGCCAATCAGGCGGTGCAGATCGAGCACCAGGTACAGCAGCTGGCGAACGAGACTCAGAACCTGCAGAGCGTCCCAGGTGGCGTGTCCGGGGGCGTGCTTACCCAGTACCTCACCGAGTATGCAAGTCTCGTCGCCACGATGCAGGGGATCGATGGCATTGCCAGGAATCTTGCAACGCTTACCGCCCAGTACGATGCGACGTTTCCGGCGACCCCTTTGGCGAGTGGGACCTTGAGCTACGCGAATGTGATGACGCAGCTCTCCGGCTGGTTGTCACAAAGTCGCAGCGTCTACCAGGGCGCGTATGCGACCCAGGCTCAGGTCATGAGCACGCTGCCGGCGGACAGCGGAAACGTTGCACGCCTCCTGGCGCAGTCGGGCAGATCGAATGGTGCGCTCGATGCGATCGAAGCCGGGAATCTTCTGACCGGCCAGGTGGCATCGCAGCTGATGAAGATGAACCAGCAGATGGCCGCGACGAACCAGGCGCAGATGAACTGGATCGCGCAGCAGACGCAGCTTCTGGCCCAGACCCAGCACATGACCCAGGCGCAGCTGGCGGGCTACACCGGACGCGGCGCGCGTAGCGTCAATGGCGTGATTGATCCGCTCCACTGAAAGGGTGACTCGTGAATCCGATGGTGATGGCCATGATGATCGTGCTCGCGGTTATTTCGAGCTGCAGCAGGAGCGGCGGCGGATCAGCCGGCCAGGTTAACAATCCGAACGCTGTCGACGGTGTCAACGCCCTGCACCGGGTGGAGGGACCGCCGCTCGATCGGCTGACGACGGCGCAGATCGGCGTCATCGTGAACACCTGCTTCGCCCACCATGATCTGGACGATGCGCGCGTGCCCTACACCCGCGCCTACTGCGAGCGGGTATTCGCCGAGCGCGACCGGCGCGCGCCGGTGCCCGGTCAGCGCACCGTGATCGTGGGCGGCATGCCGGTCAAACAGGTCCCGTAACGCGCACGTTCAGAGGATACCCACCCATGACCGCCGACACCGGAATCCTGACCTCACTGCTCAACGCCTTTGTCGGCGTATTCTCGGCAGGTCCGGGACTCCTCGCCCCGACGGCAGCGCGGATCCTGTTTCTGGTCTCCGCGATCGAGCTGACGCTCGCGGGCCTGTGGTGGGCGCTCAAGGGCGAGAACATCCTGGTGGGGCTACTACAGAAGACGCTGCTGATCGGACTCTTTGCGTTCTTCGTCCTCAACTGGCCGACGTTTCTCAACGCGGTGCTGAACGGCTTTGTCTGGGTGGGTTTTGAGGCCGGCGGATCAGGTCCTGCCGCCGGGATTCTGCTGATCAAGGACCCCTCGAGCATCATCGATCAGGCGATGCTCATCACCCAGCCGATCAGCACGGAGATCTCCGAGCTCTCCTGGACATCGATCGGCTCGCTGATCATGTTCGGCTGGGCTTATATCTTCACCATTCTCGCGTTCTTCTTCCTCGCACTCCAAGTTTTCGTGACGTATCTGGAGTTCTACATCGTCGCGGCCCTGACGCTCGTGCTGGTGCCCTTCGGGGTGTTCAAACACACCGCGTTCATCGCCGAGAAGGCGCTGGGTACCGTGATCAGTTTCGGGGTCAAACTGATGGTGCTCTCCTTCATCATCGCCGCGGCAGGTCCCGTGCTCACCAGCATTACCGTCGCGGCCAATCCGACGCTGACCCAGGCCTACTCTGTGCTGCTGGCCGCGATGGCGATCGCGTATCTGGCCTGGCACGCGCCGGCCATTGCCGGCGGCATGATCAGCGGCGGCCCCAGTCTCACCGCCGGTAGCGCGGCCGGTTTTGTGGCCGCGACGAGCCTCGGTGCGTTGGGCGCCGCCGCGGCGACGTCCGCGGCGGTGCGGGGAGCGGCTGCCGCCGGTATGAGTGCCACGCGGGTCGCGGCAGGCGCGGCAGGGACCATTCGCGCCGGCAGCGCACTGGGTGTCGCAGGGGCTCAGATCAGCGGTGCGGGCAATGTCGGTCAGGCGGCCGCTGCCGCGCAAGGGGCGGGCGGGGCGGTCATGCGAAGCATGGCGGGTGCGGCGAGCCGTCCGTTCACCAGCGCTGCCCGCTCGATCCGCGAAGCCTTTGCGGCCGGCCAGGTGCGCGCCTGGCGCACCGGGGATTCTTCGTCCACATCAACCAGGCCGACGCCGCCGGGCGCCAAGGGCGCAAATTTCCGGCCGGAGAGCGCCGCGCAGGCCGTGCATGCGGCCCGATCCGCCATTCCGCCGGAGAATTCGGCAGGTCCCGGCATGACCGCGCCGATCCGTCCCGAATCATGACCCGCCATCCACGCTCGTATCACCGGAGTGCCCGATGAGTCTTGCCACGGAACTTCTGACCCGCCGCACCGCCTTCAAACCCAAAACCTATCCGCAGACGCCCTACAACCGCGCGCGCGAGGAGTGGAACGATCGCACCGGAGCCCTCATCCGTCAGGCTTATCACTGGCGCCTGGCGTTCTTCGGGCAGTGTCTGATCGTCCTGATCTTGGCGGCAGGGCTCGTGTACCAGTCCAGTCACTCGAGCATCGAACCCTATGTGATCGAACACGACGCGGCGACCGGTGAGGCGGTGGGTCTGGGCGCGCTGCCCGCCTGGCACTACACGCCCCAGGAGCGTGAGTACCGGTATTTCCTGGGCGCCTGGCTGCAGCGGGTGCGCGCGGTGTCGATGGACCCGGTGGTCGTCAAGCGCAACTGGCTCGAGGCCTATCGCTTTACGACCCAGAGCGCGGCGAATGAACTGAACGACTGGGCGCAGAAGGACGAACGCCTCAGCCGCATCGGGCAGGAGAGTGTGAGCATCCAGATCGAGTCCATCAATCCCATCGCTGAGAGTCACAGCTACCAGGTCCGCTGGACGGAAACCGTGCGCACCCGTGCCGGGGAGCTCAAAGAGGAGCGTCACATGACCGGAATCTTCCCGGTGAGGCTTGAGCATCCGCGCGATGAGGAGGATCTGCGCGTGAATCCACTGGGCATCCGGATCGATGGCGGATTTCAGTGGAGCAAGGATGCGTAGCGCGCGTCCGCAGCTCCCGAATTCATTCGCCCGTGTCCGCCCTGGGCCTCATACCCTGATCAAGGATTTCATCATGACGAAGCGTCCTCGATTCCTGCACCTCGCCCTGCTGCTGTCCGCACCGCACGTCTGGTCACAGCAGAAGCCCCTGACGCCCGATCAGCTGATTCAGCAGGTCGAGGCGCAGCAGGCAGCGACCGCACCGCCCGGCACCCTGGCCGTCGTGCCGGCGCCCGGTGCGATCAGTACCGCCGCTGATGCTGTCTTGCCGCCAACTGCAGGCGCCGTTTCCGATCCGCAGCACAGAGACGCTCAGCGTCAGGCCTCCCACAGTGCGCTTAAAGTGCGTCAGACGGCCGAGGCCAACACGCAGCGCGCGAGCGATACGATCTCGGTCAAGGGGAAGATGCTCTTCACCTGGCAGGACGGCGGCATCTACGAGCTTCAGACCGCGACCTTTCACGAAACCGCGATCGAGCTGCAGCCCGGAGAGGTGCTGACCGGGCGTGATCTGCCGACCGCAGGGGACACCGCGCGCTGGACAATTGCTGCTACGCGCACCGGCATGCCGCCCAGCGAGAGCATCGTGCTGATCGTCAAGCCGCTGGAGGCGGATCTTGAAACCAACATGACCATCACGACCAACCGGCGCCTGTACAGCGTGATCCTCAAATCCAACGAGCGCACCTATATGCCGCTCGTGGCCTGGCTCTACCCCCAGGATGAAGCGGTCGCACAGCAGCAGCAGGTCGTCCATGCGCAGGCGGTCGAGGCAGAATCGGAAGCCCTCGCCGTGGATCCCGACAGACTGAATTTCAACTGCGCCATCAGCGGCAGCAAGGTCGCCTGGGCGCCGCTTCGCGTCTATGACGATGGGGCAAAGACCTATCTGCAGATGAGCCCCGACATGGGCGCTGTAGAGGCCCCGGCGCTCTTCGTGATGGAGAAGAATGACCCGCTGCTGGTCAACTACCGCGTCAAGCATTCCTTCTATATCGTCGACCGGCTCTTTGATCGCGCGCAACTGCGCGTGGGAGCGAAGTCCGCGGTGGATATCCGCTGCACGCGCCCGATCGCGAGCAGGTAGAGGCCGTCATGCTCGATCAACCGATTCCGGCCGAGGATGCACCGGCTTCTGCCGATAAGGAGGAAGCGTATTATGTGCCGCCACTGGCTGCCGAGCCGTTGAACGGCCGGGCGCCAGCGCCGAGCGTCAAGCGCTTCAACCGCAAAACCGTAGCGCTCGTCGCTGTTATCGCTGCGACCATCATCACGCTTGCGTTCGTGGTTGGCCTTCAGAGGCCCACCAGGAAAGCGGCCGCATCTGCTGAAAACAGCGCGGCCTCGCCGCTGCCCGGGCCGGCCGTGAGCGCGCTGCCCGGCTCCTACCAGGACTATGGGAGTGGCCCGGGTCAGGGCCAGGTGCCACAGCTCGGTGAGCCGCGGCCGGGGGACGCCGGTGGATTTGCGGCCTCCAGTGGAACCCGTGCGCTCTCGCCGCTCGAGCAGTATCAGCAGCAGCAGGAGATGGAGCGCCTGAAACGCGAGGACCAGGCGCGCCAGGCAACCGTCGGATTTGCCGGCGGCGGAATGGAAGCGGGAGTCACTCGAGTTGTGGGCAGCGTGGATCCCGCCGCTGCGGCGCTCTCCGAACGGCTGCTCGGTGTCGCGGAGAAGAGCATCGCCGGACCTGCAGGAGGTCCTTCCGCGCGCGATGATGACAACCGCCAGGATGACAAGGTCAGGTTTGCCGAGCAGGACCGGGATACGGACTTTCAGCTACGGCACGGCGTCCAGTACCCGCGCTCACCGTTCACGCTCTTTGCCGGAACCCTCGTGCCGTGCGTGATGACCCAGGGCATCAACAGCGATCTGCCCGGGCAGATCGGCTGCATGGTCTCCCAAAACGTCTATGACACCGTGACCGGTAGCCACCTGCTCATTCCACAGGGGACGAAGGCGATCGGCACCTACGACAGCCGAATTGCCTATGGACAGTCGCGGGTGCTCGTCGTGTGGACGAGGCTCCTGCGACCGGATGGAAGCTGGATATCGCTGGAGGGCATGCCGGGGACGGATCTGTCCGGGTACGCGGGACTGACCGGACCCGTGAACAATCACTACCTGCGGTTGGTGTCTGGCGTGGTGCTCGGTTCCATCATCGGGGCCGGCGCACAGATCGGCGCCGGCGCCAATAATCAGAATCCGTCGTTCTCGGCGCTCGCCGTGCAGGGTGCGGCCCAGAACATCAATCAGGCCGGGCAGCAGATCACGCGCAAGAATCTGCAGATTCAGCCGACCATCGAGGTGCGCCCCGGATCGCGACTGAATATCTTTGCGACCAAAGACCTTATTCTGCCGCCCTACAGGGGCTGATCCAATCCTGTCGAACTCCAACAGCCTGATTCAAGGATCTGATGATGCCCAGATCAAAATGCAGATTGCCGCCCATAGCAGTCGAAGATCGCAGCGAGAAGATCTCGCTGTCATTGCCTCAGGAACTGCGACAGGACATCGACCGGTTCGGCGTGTATTTTGCACAACAGTCGGGGCAGAAGCCCACGTCATTCAATGCGGTCGTCGTGGGCGTGATCGCGGGATATATCGGGAGCCATGCAGGATTCAGGAAATGGCTGAAGTCTAATGGCAGCGCGACAGGTAGTCCGGACAGCGGTGAGACGCGGTGAGCATCCCGATAGGCCCCGCGCTTGGGCTCCAACGTCTGCATCGGGGCTACAAATGCGGCATTCTGTTGGTCGGGGCATGGGCACCAGTCGCCTTTCCACGGCACCCATTCATCACGGCGGGGATTCTCGCGATGACCACCACGCTCTTCTTTCTGGTAACGGGACGGGAACGCGCGTGAGCTCCGAGCGTTGACCATTCTTATTCGCGGAAACGAATCACGCACGTACTTGACTGGCCGTCGACCCAGAACGGGGTATGTTCGTTTCGGATGCCTCCGCGACAAGGTACGACATCCGATATTCAACGCAATGTTGATCTTTCAGACACTTGATCTGACGGCTGGCAGAATGTCCAAGGCTCAGGACAGGGGACCTTCACGAATGACGATCCGGTGGTCGGAAGTTCAGGGTGCGTACTCGGCGGATCTCCAGGAGCATTGGTCCCGCTCGCTGGCGCTCGGCTTCCAATGTCCAACAGACGTCTTCGAGCAGCTCTTCTTCGATCACCACGGCGACGACGATTTCGCCAGCCTGGTCAGGTTTGTGGACTGGGGAGCCGTCAGTTGGGAAGAGCGCAAGCTGTCCGGCGTCGCGCTGCGCCGCGTTGCCGTCCCGAGACCCTACCGCCGCGCGGTGGATGAAGCCCGCTGGCGCACGTTGAAAGAAGGCGTGCAGGACGAGCGTCCCGATATCATCGAACACTGGCACAGCTTGGGAACCTGGCTGCGTTCCCCGATCCTCGTCGCCGGCAACGTCACGGGGACCACTCTGGACAATGAATGTCTGGTCGGATTCACCCGGCTGGGAAATCTGCTCGGACTGCTAGATCGGGGAGACGTTCGCGAGGCCGCGCGCCACCGCCTTTGGATTGGTACCGCACCTTGGCGGCCTTAATGCCATCCGCAGCGGTGTAGGAGCGCTGGGTGGGCGGACGGCCATCCGGGTGTGGCGTGTTACTTTCGCGAGAATTCCGATCGGGTGCGCGCCGACCAGGAACTGCTGGGACAGCGCGAGGCGCTGCACCTGGAGCAGAAGCATTTGGACTTCATCCAGCAGGCCACCCGCATCGGCTTGTTCGACTGGGACATGGTGCGCGACACTTCTGAGGTGGCACCGCAATGGCGCCGTATCTGACTGTCGCAGGTGCCGCGTTTGGTCGAATTGGTCCAGTAGGTGCCATCGTTGCACATACGCACTAACAATTTCCAGACGAATCGACCCGACCAGCATTCAAGCCGGTCCGCGGGCTCCGCGGCTAGGCTAGAGGAAGCGCCGTGGTTTCCTTGACAACTGTGAGCACCATAGATGAATTGACTGATTGGATAAGCGGAATCTTAGATAGGTGATCAAGGAAGAATGACTCGTATTCCTGCATGTCCTTGGCGACAATCCGTAGCAAAAAATCCCACTCTCCCATCAGCGAATAGCACTCCAGTACCTCGGGGTATTTTCGGATTGCCTGGTCGAACTTTGCCAAGGCTTCCCGACCGTGCATCGAGAGCTTCACATGCGCAAAGATCATCACGCTCAGGCCCACGGCGGTGCGGTCCAGTAGCGCGACGCGCTGTTTGACGACGCCAGCGCTCTCCAACCGGCTAATGCGCCGCCAACAGGTGGTGGCCGTCACATTGACCTTCGCTGCCACGTCGGCTGCTGAAAGTGTTCCCGTGGCCTGCAGAACTTCTAGAATTCGCCGGTCCATCTGGTCGAGCTTAACGTGAACTGTATGTTTCATAGATATGAGATATGCGCACTGAATATAATACCTAATACGCCTGAAGGCATACGAATGTAACATCCATTACGCACCTTGAGTGAGATACTTATCAGCTGCCTCTTCTAGTCGGTGGCGCGCTGTATGACAGCTTTCGATTTGGTGGATTTTGATGGTCACGAAGCCGTGCATTTCGTGAGGGATGTCGACAGCGGGATCGAGGCGATCATCGCGGTCCACAGTACAGCGCTCGGTCCCGCGGTGGGTGGTTGTCGGTATTGGTCGTATGAGTCTCGCGGGGCGGCTTTGATCGACGTTTTGCGCCTGTCGCGCGGTATGAGTTACAAGAACGCGATGGCTGGCCTGCCATTTGGCGGTGGCAAGGCCGTTGTCTT